>Ga0209415_10002299_pt1 | contig 35861 bp, 33 predicted proteins | sample PeaSoiSIISIP2007_FD_187696 | JGI IMG/M metagenome (GOLD analysis project Ga0209415, IMG submission 187696) | Peat soil microbial communities from Weissenstadt, Germany - SII-SIP-2007 (SPAdes) (version 2) | ecosystem: Environmental > Terrestrial > Soil > Wetlands > Peat | place: Germany... | reverse complement strand
ACGGGCGCGGAGGGATTTGAACCCTCGACCGCCGGGTTAGGAACCCGGTGCCCTATCCAGACTAGGCTACGCGCCCCAGAGGACCTGCCCGATTTCGCAAATAATCCCTTCCCCAGCCCTGCCGACCCGGAAAAATCTCGCCGTCACGGACAGTCAGGTTGGTAAAGTGAAGAACGCACTCATGGATGACAAGGGGCAGCGGTCCATCACTCCTTCTTGGGGTGGAGCCGCTCGTCGTGGCTCGCCGCCAGCCGCCGGAGTTCCGACTCCGCGTGGTCAACGGCCAGGACCCGCTCGAGGTCCGCACGTTTCACATCGATGATCTCTCCGGCCAGGTCGTCCGCCTTATGGGCCAACCCCTTCCACCGTACTTCAATTCCGGAGAGGCCTTCCAAGGTGGCGGCCATATTCTCGATCGCTCGCGCGAGCTCCGGGTCGTGGCGCCTGGCCGCGTGCGGATCGGGTGGTCGGAGCTCGGGTGCCGCCTCGATGAACGCGGCCGACCCTCTCGCCTCGCGCAGACAGTCATTCGCCACCAGATGTAGGGTCGCCACCCGTTTTGTGAGCCTCGCCAAGGACTTCTCCTCATGCTCCGCTCTCAGATGGCGGTGCGCTCCGGGGTTCCTTGCTCGCCGCTTGGGGGCCATCGGTTGGCTTACCCTCTCAGTCTCTATAATCTTTGGTTTGTCCGAAGGTTCGAGAGAGACCGGGTAGGGACCTCGGGACCGATCGACGTTGCAGCCCGACTGTCCCCGTCCGCTCTATCGGAGGAAACCAACGTGCCGGCGACGGCGCGGAGGTAGGTCGAGGAACGCAAGACCTGGGTCGCAGAAAACCACGACATGGAAAGTATCTGGGAAGCAACGACTCATGCCCCTGTCCCCTGCGTACCTCTCGTGTCTCTTCATAGTGGTCAGATTCGAGCGGAAACGGCACGGACCCCGCTCTCCGCCTTCTGACCGGGAGCCGCGACGATGCTTCGCGAGCGCGGGGCAGAAAAGGAGCACTTTCGGTAAGCGCCGTGCCACGGGTCGATCGCGTCTACCGAATCGCACCTCAGCCCGCTTCTCGCCCAGAAGCGCCAGTCGGCGGGACGGCCCGGCTCGAGAGGCCTGCCGTGGCGATCGGCTGGCACGTGCGGAAACCGGCAGACTCTCCGGGGGTCGAGGGCCAGTCCCGTCTAGCCGACGCGCCCTAGCCAGTCAGCAGGTGCGGGAGATCAGACCTTCGAGGCCGGGATTCCTTCTCGAGGCGGGAGCAACCGGTCGTACCGGTGGTCGACGCGGGTCGTGAATTGAGCGGCGGGCTCCTGGATGATCTCGATTCCCTCGAGGTATTCACGGAGCGTCGCCAGGACCGGGCGACGTGGGGAGGAGGGGTCGGGGGGGGCCGGTGTGGAGGCCCCGAGGGCCCCGAGGATCCAGCGCTCCGACCCAACGACGAAGAGAAAGGGGAAGACGCGACACTCCCGAGTCAGGTTCCCAAAGAGTTCGTCGGGTCTCGCGGCCGTGCGGGGCGTTCCGATGATCAGAACCACTTGGTCCGGGCTCTTTCCCTGGTAGGCGGGCAGCGGCGCCGGGTCGAGCAGGGTCCGGTGATCGACCCACCCGCGGGCCAACATCCGCCGTTGAGCGAACGGGAGCCCCAACGGACCGACGAGGTGGGGACCCTTGCCGGCCTCGGGGCCGGTGAAGGGTCGCCGCAACAGCTCCCCGATAGCCCAGGCCCGGTGCGAGGTGAGTGGGGGCGACTCCCCCTCCCGCTCGTTTTGAGGGATCGCACCCCCGAGGCCGTGGGGGTAGGCCAGCGTCCCGGCGATCCCGGCCAGATGGCACCACAGTCCCTCAAAATCGAAGTAGACTGGGATGGTCGGGCCATCGGCTCCCACCGTGACGACCGTCGGGGGCACCCCGAGCTTCTGGTCGCCCACCCGGGCTCCCCACCGTTGCCCCTCTCCTACCTTGCCGTGGAAAAATATGGCCAGGGCGACCTGGCTCCCCGTCCAGAGCACCACGTTGCCAGGGTCCGCCGAGGCGATCCGGTTGAACTCCTCGAACTGGTCCGCAAACGGCCGCACCAAGAGGAACGTCACGTAGGGGAATCCGAGGGGCACCGGATGAGGGATGTATCGGTCGCGCAACCAGAACTCCTCGTACGCGCGCCGACGGACGGCGTGGTACGTCGACCGGGGGACCTGTACCTGCCGTAGACGCTCTCGCTCGCGGTCGGGTCGGGCAGCCAGCAGGACGGCAATGACCCGGGCCTCGGAATCGGTCAACGCGCGCAGACGAAAATTCCCTCCCTGCAGCGACGGTCTAGCACGCGGTCCAACTCGCCCTAGGAGGTTCGGCACACTCCCTTAAGACCCGTTGCCCGCATTTTCAAGCCGGGCGACGACCGATGACGAATACGAGACCCGCGGCGCGATCTGGAAAGTTCCCGATGGTCGGGGCCGTCATCTTGGCGATCCTCATGGCCCTGGTGATTCCGGCCGGCCTCGCGGGTGCGGTTCCGGTCCCTGCCTCTTCCACCCCGCAGACGATCTGGGCGTACGGGGCGGTCAAGACGGTGAACTTCCAGGGGACGTCCCAGACGGGCTGGGAGTACTCCGGCAATGCCACGTACGGCTTCTCCGTCATCCTCAATCAGACCAACACGAGCGCGAACGGTTTCGAATTGACGGTGAACCGCACGATGGGCGCCCTCTTCCAAGTTCACTACTGCTACCCCAGTTGCCAGTCCCCCCGCTACTTTGGAAATGTTTCGGACCATGTCTACGAGACGGTCGTCGCGTCCGCGAACCTGACGAGCGCCGGGGCCGTTGACGAGAACGGAACGGCGGTCCCCGCCATCGCGCTCAATAACTCCCAGTCCCACCTGCGGGCCAACGCGACCGAGGTCTCAAACTCCTACCTTCCCCTTTCGCTCCTCGTGAGCACACCGGTCGCTCGCTCCCACTACCTCGGGGCCAACGTTGTGGCGTCCTCGACCGTAGACCTCTCGCCCGGCCTCGGTATCTTGCCGGTCGACCTTTCGGCGGCGCAGTCTTGGAACTCGACCTCCCAGTTCACCTCGCTCACGGCGGCTAGCTACCTCTATTACGAGAGTCGGACCGGACCGTTGGGAACGAGCGTGGTGGGACCGCTCCTGGGCGATTTCTCCGTGCCGGCCTCCGGGAACGTCTCGCTGTACGGAAGCACCTCGCCGGCCCACAGCATCAACCTGGGAGGCGTCGCGTACCCGGAGGTCTCGCTGAAGGTCGTCGGCCCCTTCGCCATGCGCGAAGGTTTCATCCTCCTGCCCGCGACGGCGGACCTGTTCGGTGGGGGCGCGTTGCCGTGGACGGCGCAGCAGAACGGTACGGCCACGGCGACCATGAGCTACCTGGACGCTCGAGCCAGCCAGGGCGGTCACCTTGGGATCGGGGCCTCCGAGTGGGTATACGATTCGAGCACCCTAGGCCCCGCGTCGACGGTCGCCGGCCTTTCCGGAGTCACGCAACTCGCCTCGTCCTCTACCGATACCCCCGACGCCGCGCCTCCGACGACCGTTCAGGGGTCGCCGGAATCCGTGCCCACCGCAGCGTCCCAACAGAACTGCCTGCTTACCGGCGGCGGATGCCCCGCCGGCAACTCGCTCGGCGGCTCGGGTTTCCGCGGCCTGGTCGGCCTCCTCGGGGTCGGAGTCATCCTGGTCGTCGTGATCGCGGTGGTCCTCCTGGTCGCCGAACGGCGGCGGATGCCTCCGCCCACCTACCCCAACGCGGCGCTCTACCCGCCCGGCAACTCTCGCCCGGGCGCGAGGGCGCCCACGGGGCCGCCCCCCCCTCCGGCCGAGGACGACCCTCTTCGTAACCTCTGGTGAACCGATACGGTGAACCCGGTCCCGGAGGGCCGCGGCCTTACCCTGCGGGCCGAGGACGAAGGGCGGGCGTGGCCGCGATCGGGTAGCGGAGGATCGCCCCGATCCCCCCGAACCCCTTGACGAGCATCTCGCCTTCCTCGCTCTCGCTCGAGACGAGGCGCGCGATCGCTCCGGACGCGGAGGCCCGACGGAAGAGGCCCTCCACAAAATCCTCGCTCGAGGCCTCGGTCACGTTCCGCTGCCCGCAGGACGGACAGGGGCCGTCCAGTATCGGGTCGATCTCCTCGTCGGCGAGCGTGCGGGTGAATTCCTTTCCGCACGCAGTGCACCGGAACGTGACCCGCTGCCGCCGGAGCCCCTCCGAGATGAGCAGGGTGTCGACCGCGCCGAGGTCGAGGGCCCGGTTCACGTCCAGCTCCCCGTAGGCCGCGAGGCCGGTTTCCGCTTTACGGACCTCGCCCAGGAATCGCTGGACGAGACGTTTTTCCTCGGTGAGCTCGAGTCCATGGAGCGTCTGGGTGGCCCGTTCGACCATCTCCTTGAGCCCGTATTCGTCCGTGTAGCCGACATCGAACAGCGGCTGGACGATCTTCTGCTGCAGCTCGTAGTGGAGGTAGTTCTCCTTGTAGAAGTACTCCTTCGTCGCGCCCGGACCCCCGAGCAGGATCCCTTTCAACTGGTCCTTCTTCGGGAGGAAGATCTCGTTGGACATCTCTCCGATCCGCACGTAGAAGTCGTGCGCGGCGTGCTCGATTATCCGCTCGAACCGGTGCTGGGACTGGCCTCCGCGGCCGTGCTTGCTGGGCACCTGCGATTGGCGGTTGCGCAACGCCTCGACGCGCTTTCCTCGGAGGAGCCCGATCGTGACCTCGGCCCGGTCCATGACGATGAGGCCCCAGAGGTCGGGTTCGTGGACCATCGAGAGGAGCGGCTCGAGGAAGAAGTTCGAGTCGCACCGGTAGAGGTAAGTGCGCAGCGGTTCGGGCGGTTCGACGATGAAGGTCACCGGCTCCGACTTGTCGGCCCCGACGGCCTTGCTGCCCACGAAGAAGGCGACCCCGTTCGTCGGCGGTTCCTTGAACCCCCGCACCCGGCCCATGAGCGACTCGATCGCCCACATCACGTTCTTCCGGGTCGTCCGGCTCTTGATGTTGGAGCTTTGGGCATACTCGTTGCGGAGGTAGGACATCACGTCGGAGATCTGCTTCCCCGGGGAGACGTAGAGCGAGACGAGCTCGGTCGCCCGCCCCCGGACCTTCGCGATCTCGTCCAGCTTGCGTTGGAAGGAGTACCGGGCGAGCTGGGGGTCCATCGCCGCGGCCGGTTCGCTCATGCGACCTCCGCAGGAGAGGGAAGGGCCCTGATATCTAACGTCTCACCGAGGGACCGGCCCCCTCCGGACGAGGGAGGTCGCCCGTTCCCGGGGCGGGAGAGTCAGAGGAGCCGGCGGATGTGCTCGTCGATGACCTCTTCGGGGTAGGCCCCGACGATCCGGTCGACGAGCTTGCCCTGCTTGTAGAACAGGAGGGTGGGGATGCTCATGATCCCGAGGGCACCGGCCTTCTCGCCGTTGTCGTCCGAGTTCATCTTTGCGAACGCCACCTTACCGACGTACTTCTCGCTCAGGCGATCCACGATGGGAGAGACCATCCGGCACGGGCCGCACCAGGGGGCCCATACGTCCACGACCGCGGCCGAGTTCTCTTGGGCGAACTTGTCGAAGTTTGTCCCACCAACTTCCGAAACAGCCATCGAGCACCAGGTACCTTCTCGAGAGCCCCGGGCCTATTAAATTATCCACCGACGTGGGGGTAATCGGCTCGGATTCGGCGACGGCACGGACAGGTCTTTGTAGGTCGGAGCCCCTAGGGACGGTGAGCCCGGGGTGATTGCCTGGGGCTCGGTTTCGCATGGTCGCTGAGGCAAGTTCGATAGCAGGGGATGCGGTGCCGCTCGTCGATCGAGGTTCCCGCCGGGCGTCCGTGGTATCGCCCGCCGCTCGGAAGGCCATCCTCAATCGGATGCTGATGTTCCGGCAGGCTTCGCTGGACCGGATCATGCAGCTCTCGGGCGCGACCTCCGCGGACCTGCAGCGGTTCCGCCGAGAGCTCATGGCGAGTCGACTTCCGGATACGTTGCAGGAGCGCGGGGCGGGGGTCGCGTTCACTCGGGAGCTTCCCCAGGGCGCCCTGCTCTACCTGCTCGTACGGGCCCAGCGCCCGTCCGTCGTGTTGGAGACGGGCGTGGGGCCGGGTTACTCGACCGCCTGGATCCTCGCGGCCCTCGAGGACAATCACCTGGGGGAGCTCACGTCCCTCGGGCCCGGGTCCACCGCGGGCCGCTCGGCGGGCGTGAACGATGTGGCCCTGGGGCAGTTCGTCCCCCCTACGCTCCGGGCGCGCTGGACCCTCGCCCTCGGGAACACGGAGGACCGGCTCCGGGAACTCCTCTCGGGCTTTGGGGAGATCGACCTCTTCCTGTACGACAACGGCCCGGTCGCCGCTCGGGCCCGCTTCGAGCTCCTGGCGGCCTGGGAGCGGCTCTCCCCTCGGGGCGTCCTCCTCGCCCACCATGTCGATTCGAACCCTGCCTGGGCCGCGTTCTGCCATTCCCAGGGGGTTCCGACCCAGATCCTGGATTCCGGCCCGCCTCCGATGGGCGCGCTCGGGATGCGGTCGGGAGCCCGAGCCTAGCGCTCGAGCTCTTCGACGAGGTGGATCGCCGCCGGCTGGATCAGTTTCTCGATCGCGGTCCGCACGGCCCGCTCGCTCCCCGGGAGGGCGAACACCGGCTTGCCGTGAAGGACATACAGGGCCGCCCGGCTGATCATCGCGAGCGCTCCCACCTCGTGGAAGCTCAGCGAACGGTAGATCTCACCGAACCCATCGAGCTTACGGCCCCCCATCGTCTCGAGCGCGTTGACGGTGAGGTCCCGGGAACTGGCCCCGGTGCCCCCGACCGTGATGGCGGCCTCGACCGGGATCTCGGCTAGCCAGGGCTCGAGGGCGTCGCGGACGTCCGCGATCGAGTTCGCGACCAGGTGGTAGTGGATGACCTTGTGGCCGGCCTTCGCGATGAGGTCCCGGGCCAGATGGCCCGACGGGTCGTCCTCCTCGGTATGGGTGTCGGAGACCGAAAGGATCGCGAACCCCAGCGAGCGGGTGCCCCCGAGGTGGTGCCGGCTGGCGGCGCCCGGGCTCGTTCCGTGCTCGGTCATTGCGTCTCCTTCCGCCCCTTCTGCTTGACGGTCACCCGGACCGGTCCGAGCGAGGTGTGCGGATAGAGGCCGCGACCATCCTTCTCGAGGTACTTGACCATGTCCCACACGGTGAGCAGGGCCACCGTCGCTCCGACGAGCGCCTCCATCTCGACCCCGGTCGGGCCCACCGTGCACGCCTCGGCCGTCACGCGGACCCCGCGGGCGGAGACCGCCAGGTCGACGTGGCTCGCCGTCAGAGAGAGCGTGTGGCAGTGCGGGATCAGATCGGGGGTCCTCTTCATCGCGAGCAGGCCCGCGAGCTCACCGGCGGCGATCGGGTCCCCCTTCTCGACCGAATGCGTCCGGAGGGCCCGCCGGGTGCTCGCGGAAAGGGTAAGCCAGCCGGTCGCGACCGCCCGTCGCGCCACCGACGGCTTTCCTCCGACGTCCTTCTGCCGCGCCATGGGGCTAGCGCACCGCGGCCGAGCCCGCGGCGATGTGGGCCAGGACGGCTTCGAGCTGGATCCGGTCGGACGCCCCCTGGGCCAGGCGGAAGTCGACCTCCCCCAGATACTCGAGCAGAAGGACCTTTTGCCGGGCCGGCAGCACGCTCTCGCCGATGTCGGGAAGGTAGCCGTGGATGGCCCGGAGGATCTCCTCGCCGGCGGCCCCGCGATCCGTGAAGAGGGCGTACAATCGGTCGCGCGCTTCGTGGAAGTTTCCCGCGACCGCGGCCACGATCATCCCCTCCACCTCCCGCCGCAGGGGGACGGTAGCGTGCTCCTTGACCGATTCCGCCGAGATGGTCGTCACTCCCGTGCTCGCGAGCTGAAGGAGGTTGATCGCCCGGCGCATGTCTCCGGAGCTCGCCGTCACGATCGCCTCCAGGGCTTCGGGGGTGGCCTTCTTTCCCTCGGATGCGACGACCTTCTCGAGCTGCCGGCGGACCGCCTCGTTCGAGTACGCCCGGAATCGGAACACCGCGCAGCGGGACTGGATCGGGTCGATGATCCGGGACGAATAATTACACGAGAGGATGAACCGACACGAACCCGAATACCGCTCCATGAGCCGGCGGAGGGAGGCCTGGGCCTCGGACGTGAGATTGTCCGCCTCGTCGAGGAAGAGGAGCTTGAACCCGACGGCCCCGATCGGGGAGGTCCGGGCATACCCCTTGATCGTGGTCCGGACAGTATCGATCCCTCGCTCGTCCGAGCTGTTCATCTCGAGGAAGCTCTGACGCCACTCCTCCCCGTACAGGTCCCGCGCGAGGCAGAGGGCTGCCGTGGTCTTCCCGGTTCCCGGCGGGCCGGCGAACAAGAGGTGGGGGAGCGAGCGCTGGGCGGCATACGACCGCAACAGCGGAACGATCGATTCCTGTCCGACCATGTCGGCGAGCGACGTGGGGCGGTACTTCTCCACCCAGACTGCCTCCGACGCCCGGTCCGCCATGCTCGCTCCGGCTCGGTCTCGCCGCCCGCCTAATTAGGGTTCCGGAGGGGTCGGGTCCCGGCGAAGAGCCGGAGGCGCTCGAGCTCCGCTTCGTCCCGTCGATGGCGGGTGAGTGCCGTGGCGAGCAGCCGGCCATACTGTCCGAGCGCCTGCCGATGCCCTCCATGGTCCTCCTGCTCTACGATGCGCACCAGCCCCGCCAGCTCCGCGAGGGACATTTCGAACCAGTCGTGGTCTGAACGGACGATCTCATCTAGCTCCTGGGTCCGGGGCGTGCTCCCCGGGGAGGACTCCGACCGGTCGGAGGAACGGAGGTGCTCGAGGACTCGCTCACGCGTGATTCTCATCGCCGAGCGAATCTCCTTCAGGGAGAACTCCTCGAGCAGTACCAGGCGATCGCTGACCTCGGCCAGCCATACCACGAACGCGTCGAACTCCTCGGGCGGGGCGAGGACCGGGGGGGAGCGAAGGGTTCCCATCTCCATCGACCGAACCGGTCGCGAGGGCATAGCGCCGCCTCCCCGTTTCCCGAAGGACCGGAGGTCACCCGACGTGAGCGTCCCGAGTGCGTTCGGACCAAGCACTCTCCCGCCCTCGAGTCGTCGGATGATGGCGCTCCCCCTCCGCCTCCAACCCGACCACATGGTCCTAGACCGTCTGCCGCCGAACTCCACCGGCCGCCCGGAACCGGCACCGGTCCCTCCTCGCCGCTGGGGCTCCTGGCTGGGTCGATGGCTCCATGAGGAGATGCCCGGGGTCGACCCCACCAGCACGAAATAGGCGCGAGCCCTTCCGTTAGCGTGGGCGCAAACCTCCCCGTCAATCAGGAAGGGCTTCTGCCGGTGAACGGCTACCGCCTCTTCTGGAAGAGCGTAGGCGAGCCGGGTCCGAAGGGAACCGTTCTCGCGCTCCACGGAGGCCCCGGCGCGACGCACGACTATCTCCTCTCGCTCAACGACCTGGCCGCGAAAGGGTACCGAATCGTGTACTATGACCAGCTCGGCTGCGGGCGGTCCGACCTCGCCCGCCGCCTCACCGAATATACCGTGGAACGCGACGTGGCCGACCTCGAGGCTCTACGGACCCGCTTGGGCCTGGGCCGCGTCCACCTCTTCGGCTCCAGCTATGGAGGGATGCTGGCCATCGCCTATGCGCTCGCCCATCCGGAGGGACTGAAGACGCTCATCAGCGCGAGCGGTCTGGCCGACGTGCCGTTCACCGTCCGGGAGATGCAGCGGCTGAAACGAGAATTGCCCCCACCGACCCTGGCTACGCTCGAGCTCTACGAGGGGCGAGGCGAGTTCCAGAACCCAGACTACCTGGCCGCCGTGATGCAGTTCTACCGCCGGCACCTGTGCCGCCTCGACCCCTGGCCTCCCGAGGTGATCTACAGCCTCGACCACATCAGCCTCCCCAAGTACGGGACGATGAACGGGCCGAACGAGTTCACGATCATCGGGACGATCAAGGACTGGAACGTGACCCCTCGCCTCGGCGAGATCCGGATTCCGACGCTCGTCACGGCCGGACGGTACGACGAGATCACGCCGGCCGTGGCCGAATCGATCCATCACGGGATCCCAGGGTCCGAGTACGAGCTGTTCGCCGAGAGCTCCCACACCGCGTTCTGGGAGGAGCGACCCCGATACATGGAGGTCCTCAGCGCGTTCCTCGACCGGAACGCCTGAGCCCCCTCGAGGGGCCTCAAGGACCCGGAGCGGGGGTTGCGACCTCGGTCGGACCGACCCCCGGCTCGCGCGCGAGCATTCTCCGGCGAAGCCAGTAGAGGAGGTAGATGAACACCGCGGTGACGAGCAGGATCCCGAGGACCTGAAACTCCACGATCACGTCCCACGCGAACAGGATGCCGAGCATCCCGGAGGCGAGGTAGAACTTGGCCCATTCGGGGCGCTCCGTGCCAGCCCAGCGGAGGACAACGGTCACGGCCAGGACCCCCACGAGGACGACCAGCGTGCCGGTGACGAGGGCTGGAAGGACGGGGTGGCTCGACAAGATCAGAACGGCCGTCCAAGCTCCAAAGGGGAGCGCGGCGGCGACCGAGAGGGCCCACGGCGGGGCGCGCATCGGTCCCTCGCGGGGTCGGAGCAGCTCGCGGGGGACCCACCTTGCGAGAACGATGAGGGCCAACGCGAACGCGAGGAACAGCAGGAAGGCGGCCGGGGTCGGTCCATGCCCCACCACGACGGAGAACAACGCCACGACGAAAAGGTAGACCCCGGCCGTGAGGGCGACCGCCCCTCGGTCGAGCCAGCGCACTCCCTGCGCCGCGGGGAAGATCAGACCCACGAGCAGGATCGGCAGCGCGATGGAATACGTCGCGTGGAAGGTCGTGAGACCGAGGGCCCAGAGCCAGTTGACCCCGAAGGCGTGTCCGTACGAGCCGAGGGCGTTGACGGGGGCTCCCGACGGTTCGAAGAAGGTGTGGACCGCAAAGCCCTCTTCGCCGATCCCGTACGCTGCCCCGAGGAGCAGGACCGAGGCCCACCCCTTCTGGAAGTAGACGACGAACTCCCGAATGAGGAGAGCTCCGGTGCCGTAGAGGCCGACGATCCCGAGGAAGCTGACCGCGAACAAGGCCGGGTCGACAAAGAGGGTGGTGATCGGGGTCGAGCCGGTCAGGAGTTCAGGGATGGATGGGGCCAAGAGCAGGAGGGCCAGAACGGGCCAGCGCGGCCGGACGAGGATCCGCACAGGCTCACGCTCGGCGCGCCAGCTACATGAACCGTTCGGGGAAGTTCGCGTAAGTTCATGATTATAACGGCCCGGCCGATGGACGGGACCGGAGTCGACATGCGGAACCGGCTCGCCCACGTGGTGTTTCGCGGAACGATCCGCGAACGCTCGGTCGAGCCGTACGTTCGTCTCCTGAATTCTCTCCGGGGCCGCCGACGGATCCGAGGGGTGCTCCTGGACATCTCGAGCGGTGGCGGCGAGGCGATCGCGTCGCTCGACTTCCACCTCGCCGTAAAGCGGCTCGACCAGGTGACGCCGGTCTACGCCAGCGTCGGGTCCATCGCTGCCTCGGGGGCGTACATGGCGGCCCTCGGAGCCCGCCGGATCTTCGCTTATCCCGAGTCCGAGGTGGGCTCGATCGGGGTGATCTTTCCTCACTTCGCCGTCCGCGAGCTCCTCAACCGGTTGGGGATATCGGTCGAGCTACTCCACGTGGGAGAGCACAAGGACGCCTACCAGGGGTACCGCCCCCTCACCGAGGTCGAACGCGCGAAGCTTCTCGCGGTCGCCCAGGAAGGGTACGACGAGTTCGTGGGTCTAGTGGCGAAGGAACGCAAGCGAACGGTCGAGGAGATCCGACCCCTCGCGACCGGGGAGTTCTGGAGCGGACGAAGGGCTCTCCAGCTTGGCCTCATCGACGCGCTGGGGGACCGGGAAGTGGCCCTTGCCGCGTTGTCGGAGGTGGTCGGCGTCCCGGTCCGCAAGACCCTTCGCCTCGCCCCGCCACGCTCCTTCGTCGACCGGCTGCTCTCCGGAGGGAACAACAGCACCGGCGGCCTTTCCGCGAGGGTCCACGACGTGATCGAGGACACCATCCTCGACCTCTCCGGGTTCGGACTCCGCCGTTGACCCCGCTGAGGAGCGTCTATATACTCCCCCGGGCGTCGCAGCCTCAGCCATGCCCGACAGCAAACGGTCCGGCTTCTCCAGTGCCGCCGGCCTCATTCAGTACTACGACATGGAGGAGACCCGGGCGCTCAAGATCAACCCGTACTTCGTCCTCTCGTTCGGGATCGCCGCGGCGATCCTCGTCGAGATCCTGAATTGGCGGATCGGCTAGCGGCCTAGGCGGTCAGACCGTCGCCCGCGCCCTCCGGGAGGCGACCCGGGAGATACCGACCTTCTTGCGAACGTCCCAAGAGATATACCTTCGAATCCGGGGATTCGTCCAGGACGAGGTAGCCCGTCCGCTCGGCGAGCCGCCGCGCGAACTCCCCGATCTCCTCGTGGGAAGGCACGTGGTCCCTCCCGAGTCGCTGCCGGGATTTGCCCATGTAGACGTACCCCTTTGGCTCGACGAAGTCGGGTCGGGCGAGGTCGTCCAGCTCGGCGTAGGAATCCACCCAGCCCAGGTTCCACCCTTTCACGAGGGTGTGACGAACGACGCGTCGGGTCTTCAGGTCCCGAACGATCCCGAGGGACTCCCGAAGATGCTCGAACGCATGCTCGTCGGCGGGGAGGGTGAGGCGCCGGAAGACCTCCGCATTCGGTGCGGTCACGGAGACATACAGCTGGGTAGGGAGCGGGTCGAGGGCGCGTAGCGCGTCGGGGTGGGTACCGTTCGTGACCAGGAACGTGGTGATCCCCCGCTCATGGCAGATCTCGAGGAAGCGGTTCATCTTGGGATAGAGCGTCGGTTCTCCGGTGAGCGAGATGGCGATGTGTTGCGGGGTCTGGGACTCCTCCCAACGGTCGAGCTCGACGGCCGGGTCCCCCTTGAACCCCGAGAGGATCCGCCGCTGGGCATCCACCGACCGGTCGAGCAGGGACTCCGGGTCGTCGTACTCCGGCATGACGGCATCGTTCTCCCAGCCCTGATTTCGCCAGCAGAACCGGCACGCGAGATTGCACGAGTCGATCGCCGGCGACATCTGCAGGCAGCGGTGGCTCTCGATGCCGTAGAACCGCCCCTTGTAGCAATCGCGGCCGCGGGCCAGCGATTCCCGGGTCCAGTAGCACAGCTTGACCGCGCTGTGTCGACCCACCAGCTGATAGCCCTGGCCGACGAGCTCGGAGGAGAGGTCCTGGTCGCCCATCCGATGGCCACTCGACCTGGGTTCGACCCATAAGGCTTTGCCAGAAAGCCCACGTGGGCCGCCCCTCGTGGGGGGGGCGCGATGGAGCGTAACATCCGCTGGCTCGGGTTCGGCGCGGTGATCCGGGCCACCGGTGTCAGCCTCATCCTCCCCTTCGCCGTCCTCTATTTCCGGAACGTCCTGGGCCTGGGGTACGCGGAGATCGGGGTCCTCTCGGCGGTCATCGGCATACTTCCCCTCGCCGTCGTCTTGTTCGCCGGAGTCGTCGTCGATCGGGTCGGCCGGCATCGGGTCCTGCTGCTCTCGTTGGTGGTGGAGGCCGGCGCCATCCTGATCGCCGCCTACACGATGGAGGTCCGCTCGCTCGTCGGGCTCCTCGCGGCGGTCATCACGGTCTCCACCGCCGGGACCTTCGCGGGACCCGCCATCTCGGCGTACGTCGCGGATTTCGTCCAGGGCTCGGAACGGACCCAGGGGTTCACCTACATTCGGATCGGGTGGAACGTCGGATTCACGGTCGGCGTGCTCTCGGGCGGCGTCCTCATCGGATTTCTCGGGTTCGCCCTCGTCGGCCTCGCCGCGGGGACGGTGCTCATTGTGAGCACCTCCTTTCTCGCGTTCGGCCTCGAGCCTTCGACATACGACCGGGACCGGACCGCCGGCGTCCCCCGGGGCGACGCGACCACCCCGTACGACCTGCGGAACACCGTTCGCGTCCTGGGACGGGACCGGGTCTTCCTGGTGCTGTGCGGGGCCGTGGCCCTCGCCTCCCTGACCACGGGCCAATGGGGCGTGACGTTCCCACTTTACGTGAATACGGTCCTTCACCTCCCGTACGCGATCCTCGGCCTCGGCCTCGCCCTCAACGGCGTCCTCGTCGTCGTCGCCCAGGCGCCGACCACGCGGGCGGCCCTCGGTCACCGGCATACCACGGCCCTCTACCTCGGGATCCTGCTCTACGTGGCCGGCTTCCTCCTCGTCGCCCTGGTCGCCCTCGTTCCGGCGCTCGTCCTGGCCGTGTTCTTCGCGGCCGTCTTCGTGCTCACGATGGGGGAGAACGTGGAGTCGATCCCGATGACGACCCTTCCATCGAACCTCGCGCCGCCGACCGAGGTGGGGGCGTACAACGGGGCGTTCTTCGCGATCACGGGGTTGGGGCAGGTGCTGGCGCCGACGCTCGGAGGCGTCGTGCTCGCAAGCACGGGCAGTCCTCTCCTGACCTGGGGACTCCTCTGCGTGCCGGCGATACCGGCGCTGCTGCTGCTCCGCCTGTACGTCGTGCCTCGGATCCGGGCCGACGCCAACCGGGCCTAGCGGACCGCCCGGGGGGCCGACCTACGTGAACTCTTCCCGCTCGAAGAGGATCAAGCCGACGATGGCGGTGATCGCGAAGTAGGCGATCATGATGGCGACCCCTTCGGGGATCGTCGCATTGTCCACCATCGTAGTGATGACGGTACCGCGGGGCCCGGGCGTCGTACAGGTGTGGGGCCCGACCATGGTCATGCAGGTCGCGTTGAAGACCCCCCCGATGATGGAATCCGCATAGGTCAGGATGAACCAGGGCGTCACGTGAACGAGGCCGGAGATAAGATCCTGCAGCACCGTGAATCCGAAGAGGAAGAGGACCGCCACAACGAGGACCGCATAGAGGCTGTTCTTGAACATCGAGCTGAAAAGGAAGACGGACCCGAGGAGCGCGAGGAGGTACAGCAACGCGACGGCGAACGATTCCCACAGCGCGTAGGGGAGCGCCCCCGCGCCGAGATAGTGCGCCCCGTTGGCGATCAGGATCAAGAAATAGAACACCACCGCGACGAGCGAGGCCGTGAACGCGGCGAGGTACTTGCCGACGTACACGCTCGAACGCTGGACCGGGAGACCCATCAGGAAGTACCCCGTCTTGTTCTGGAACTCCCCGGCGATCGCGTCGCCCCCAAAAATGATCCCCGCGAAGATGATCACCACCGTGACCCCGCCGGCCCAGAGGGTCCCGTAGAACGCGCCCGCGCTGGAGGTCAGACCGGCGCCGTTGAAATCATAGAGGACAAAGCTGAGCAGGGCCCCGATGACCGCGACGATGGCCATCATGAGGACGAACCGTCGCGACCGGAGGTAGTCTCGGAACTGGTAACGCGATAGGAGCACCGCTTGGGTGAACAGGCCAGGCACCTCCCCCAGGATGGGGGCGCTCCCTTCGGGGGACAGGCTGGGCTCGACAGTCGTCATGACTCCCCCTTCGAGATCTCTTGGAGGTAGACCTCCTCGAGCGCGCTCCGGGACGGCTCGAAGCTGACCAGTCCGAGGCGAGCGCCGACCAGACGCTCGAGGACCGCAGCCTGCGCCGGGGGGCCGCCGGCGATCATCACCGTGGCGTGCTGGGGGTCGACGCGGGTGACCGCCGACACTCCGGGCACGGAGGCGACCTGGGTCGAGAGGTCGGTGTCGCTGACGGGTCGGAGGAACGCGAGGTCGACCGACGTCGCGTCGCCGGTGAGGCGCTTTTCCACGTTCGCGAGGGAATCGTAGAAGAGGAGCTTGCCGTGGTTGAGGAGCGCGACCTCATCGCACACATCCACCACCTCGCTCAGAATGTGGCTGCTCATGAAGATGAGACGGCGTCCTTTCTTGAGGCCCCGAACGATATCCCGGACCTCGGCCATGCCGCGAGGGTCGAGACCCGTGCTCGGTTCGTCGAGCAGGACAACCTCGGGGTCGGACAAGAGCGAGGCGGCGATGTTGACCCGCTGCTTCATCCCCTTGGAGAACCGACCGACCTTCTGGTCGGTCCATTCCGACATTTTGACCTCTTCGAGGACGATTCGGGTCCGCGCGCGGATCTCCTCCGGCCGCATTCCCCGCAGCGCTCCGACCAGTTCCAGCGCCTCCCGGGGGGAGAGGGAGCCGTAGATCTCCGGGGTTTCGATGAGGGTCCCGCACGCGGTCAACGCGCGCTTGCGTTCGTGCTGGACCGAGATGCCGTTGATGAACGCCTCGCCCGAGGTGGGGAAGATGAGGTCCGTCATCATCTTCAGCGCCGTCGTCTTGCCCGCGCCGTTCGGCCCGAGGAACCCGACGCACTTCGCCCCCTCGACCTTCAGGTCGAGATTGTTGAGCGCGACGAACGACCCGAACCGGCGGGTTAAGTGACGCGCCTCGAGGCTCGGAGTCATCCATCTCCCCTAATGCTGAGGCATTCGGGAATCGTCCAAGCAGAAAAAGGGCTAGCACCGACTGCCATCCTCTCTCACGGACTCGTCGGACTCGATGGACCCCGGTCGGTCCGCGCGGGGAGCCCGGCTCGGGGTTCGAGGCGAACCCACCGCAAGGAGAGCGAGTTCACGACCACGGAAGTGGACGAGAGGGCCATCGCGAGGGCTCCCGTGATCGGAAGTACGAGGAACACGCCCAGCCCGAGCCACGGGACGAGCGCTCCCATCGCCACCGGCAGCAGGACGGCATTGTACCCCACCGCCCACGCGAGATTGCCCCGGACCTTGCGCACCGTCCGGCGACCCACTCGCAGCGCGAGGGCCACCCCCCGAAAGTCCGAACGCAATAGGATGACGCCGCTCGTTTCCTGGGCGACGGCGGTCGCGGCTCCCACCGCGATTCCGAGGTCGGCGGCGGCCAAAGCGGGGGCGTCATTGATCCCGTCCCCGACGAACGCCACCCGTCGACCCTCGGACTGGAACCGACGAAGGAGCGTTAGCTTCGCGGCCGGAGACATCTCCGAATGGACGGTCGTGATGCCGACCTGCCGAGCCACGTTCTGAGCGGCGGCCGCGTGGTCGCCGGTGACCAGGACGACGGGGACCCCATCCGCGGCCAGGGTCCTCACCGCCTCGGACGTCCCGGGCCGGACCTCGTCAAAGAACGCGAGAACGCCGATCGGCTCCCCGCTTCGGGTGACGACGGACCACGCCTTCCCCTGGGCCTCCAGAACTCCCGTCGAGTCCGGAAGCCGAGCAGGGGGCGTCCCGACCCCCGCGGTCGCTCGGGAGTGTCGAACCCCCACCTCGATTCCGTTCACGACCCCCATAACCCCTTCGCCGGGCACGGTTCGAACTTGAGCGGCCCCGGGGAGCTTCCAACCCCGCTCCCGCGCTGCGGCCACGACCGCCCGCGCGAACGGGTGTTCGGAACCCTGCTCGACCCCGGCAGCCAGGAGGAGCACGTCGTCCGCCGACTCCCCGGCGAGCGGGACCACGTCCGTCAGGACGGGCCGGCCGAGAGTCAACGTCCCGGTCTTGTCGGTGAGGACGAGGTCGATCCGGTTCGCCCGTTCGAGCGAATCCTTTCCCTTGAACAGGATCCCCTCCTCGGCCGCGCGACCGGTGCCGACGACGATGGCGGCGGGCGTCGCGATCGCGAACGCGCACGGGCACGCGGTGATCACGACCGAGACGAAGACGAGCACCGTGACGGAAACTCCGACTCCCGAGAGCCACCAGGCGAACGCGGCGACGAGCGCCAGCCCCAGGACGAACGGGACGAACGCGGCCGCGATCCGGTTGGCGAGCGCCTGCAAGGGGACCCGGCTCGTCTCGGCCTCCGCCACGAGCTGACCGACCTGGGCGAGGACGGTGTCGGGGCCGACCCGGACCGCAGAGATCTCCAGCAGGCCTTCCCCATTGATCGAACCGGCGATAACGCCATCCCCGGGCTGCTTCGCGACCGGCAGCGCCTCCCCGGTGAGGAGCGACTCGTTGGCGTTCGAGAGGCCCTCGACCACCGTTCCGTCGACCGGGATGCGCCCGCCCGGTCGGACCCGCACCCGGTCCCCCGGGAGCACCTCGGACAGGGGGACTTCGGACTCCGTCCCGCTCCGGATCCTGAGGGCCGTAGCCGGGAGGAGTTCTTGGAGCCGGCGGAGGGACTTGCGCGCGCTCTCCCGGGTGAGATGCTCGAGGTAGTTTCCCGTCAGGATCAGGGTGACGATGAGGGCCGACGCGTCGAAGTAGAACGCCCCCGGGAGAAGGCCGGGCACGAGGAGCGCGACGGCACTATAGCCATAGGCGGCCCCGGTTCCGACGGCGATGAGGATGTCCATGTTCCAGACCCGGCCACGGAGCGCGTCCCGGGTCCCGGTGAAGAACTGCCAGCCAGGATAGAACTCGACGATCGTGGCGAGCACGAACGCGACCCAGACCGCCCCCGGAGGATGATACACGTAGGCCAGTCCGACGAGGACCACGGAGAGGGGCCACGCCACGGCGAGCTTCCGGCGGAGCCGGCGCAGTTCCTGGTGCGGTTCGGCAAACTGCCGCAGACACTCCCCGGAGCAGAAGTAGTAGGTCCGATTCTCACGCAGCAGCTGGAGTGCTGCGGGCCCTTCGGCCACGAACATGCCGCATATCGGATCCGTCGCCATCGGAGGGCGGGAACCCGGACCGGGCCCGGTGGGTCCTTACTGGGGGTCCGGCGACCGGGTTCTCTCGTAGGTCCGGCGGCAGGTGTCCGCACAGAAGTAGATGACCTGCCCCCCGTAGGTCCCTTTCGCGGGAGCCGTGGTCGATTCGATCGTCATCCCGCAGACGGGATCCTTGACTTTCATTGGGTGCGAGAGTTCCTACGAGGATTTAGACGTTCGGCCGCCCGCCTCCCCCCGAAACTTCTTTCTGATGTCGTGGTTCGGTCCTCCGATGGTCGAGGACGTCGCTCCGTCCGACGTGGCGGGACGGCTCAAAGAGACGCCGGGAAAATTGCTTCTGCTGGACGTGCGCGAGCCCTGGGAACGCGAGCTGGCGGTGATCGAACCGTCCGTCCACATCCCGATGAATGAGATCGCCGACCGAGCGTTGGAGCTCCCGAAGGACCGGGAGATCGTCGTGTACTGCCACGGCGGTACCCGTTCGGCGATGGTGGCCGGATACCTCGAGCACAACGGCTTTGCCTCCGTCGCGAATCTCGCGGGGGGCATCGAGGCCTGGTCGGTCGACGTGGACCCGAAGGTCCCACGGTACCGGTAGGACCACCGGCCGGCTCGCCCACTTCCGGCGAGGGCCGAGCGGCCCCCCGATCCCTGGCCTTAACGACATTCCTTCGGTGCGGGTTGGGCACAACTCCAGGGACTCGGGTCCCCCGGCCCTTTAGCGGCGGTCGTTCAAGGAACGCCGGTCCCCCGAGCGCTCGAGGCCCTCGACGAAGCCTCGCATCTTCCAGTAGGTGTCGAGGAACTCCTGCCCGCGGGCGGTGATGTCGAACACCGGCCGCCCGTCGGCCTCCTCGCTCTGGAGGAGACCGAGCGCGAGCAATCGGTCCATGAGGAGGCGAAGCCGGTCGACCGGCATCCCCGCCCCGTAGGAGACACGCGTGATCCGTGCGGCCCCGTGGTATCGTTTCACGACCTCCAGGACGGTGGCGTACAGGTCCGTCGCTTCGCGACGGCGCGCTCCGACGTCTCCCGAGGTCCGTTCGGGGATCATACGACCCCCGACTCAGAGAGGGAACGTCGGTAAGGTGGCCACCTTCTGCGGCGCCGACCGGATCGTGGCGCCCGCGTCCACCGTCAGGGTCCCCGAGTAGACCACCTCCTCCACGGTCGACCCGTCCTTGATGTGAACGTCCCGGGCCACGACCCGTCGGACCTCGCACTTCCGGTCGAGCTCCACCGTGTCTCCGAAGATATCTTCCGCGCGCGCCCCGCGGTCCAGTTCGACTCGTCCGCCGACGAGCGGACCGGTCGCACGGGATCGGTGACCCAATTCGACGTACTGGGCCTTGAGCCCCGACCGGGTGGAGACGACGCCCCCGATCTCCGCCTTGCCGCTGGCGATCGCTCGCTCGGCCGTCAGCTTCCCACCTACCTCGATCTCGCTCGCACGGAGGGCATCCCCTACCGAGATCATCCCTCCCACCTCGAGCGAGCCGGTGAGTTCGAGGGTGCCTCCGACCGAGAATTTACCTCCGATCTCGACGTCGGCTCCGCGCGCCGAGCCCTGAATATCCCCCATCCCTCCGATCTCGAGGCGGGTGAACTTGAGGTTCTTCCGTGCCGAAAGGACTCCCCCCACTTCGATGGACGCTCCCTCGGCCGTGTCCCGGAACTCCGCGAACCCTCCCGCGGAGAAGTCGCCGAACGCGATCGGACCTTCGGACGTGAACTTTCCGCCAACTTCGATCCGGTGGCGGATCGTCCCGTTCCCGACCCGGACGGTGCCGCCGACTTCGAGGTCATCCAGGGCCACTTCGTGGAGCTCTACCGAGCCGCCGGCCTCGACCGAATGCGCTTCGATCTTGCCGACCAGAGAAAAGTGCCCTCCGACGGTGACCTCCTTCGCGGTGAGAGTGGACGCCCCTTCCAGCCGTCCCCCCACTTCCAACGTCTCGACGACAGCCGGACCGCCGAGGCTCAGCCGCCGGTCGACGTCGACGTCGCGAGCGCGGAACGCCCCCGTGACCTCGAGCTCGCCCTCGTCCGAGGAGACCTTCTCGCTGACACTCAGGTCGCCGGTCACCCGGACCCGTCCGTGCCGGAAGCGGAGCTCACGGCATTCCAGGTTCCCCTGGAAGTCGATATCGCCCGAGAGGCGCACCTCCCCCTGGACCCGAACGGCCCCATCGGCCTCGATCGTCGATCGACCCTCAACCTCGAGGTTCCCGTCAACGACCCCGAGCCGGACCCGGGAACCCTTGGGGACGTGCGTGTCGGTCATCGAAGGGGATACGCGCCGGGGGGACTATACCCTTAGGTCACGCGGGGTGAGCATCGGGGGAGACTGGAACAGGGCGAGCGCCTTAACCCTCACCCGGTTCCGCCGTCCGTGGAGGACTCGCTCGAGCGCATACGACAGGAGGTCGTCGCTTGCAAGCGCTGTCCGCGCCTGGTACGGTACCGCGCCTCGGTCGCCCGGGAGCGAAAGCGGGAGTTCCGGGACCAGGAGTACTGGGGACGGGGGGTGCCCGGGTTCGGCGACCCGAACGCCCGCCTGGTCGTGGTCGGCCTCGCTCCCGCGGCCCACGGCTCGAATCGGACGGGACGAGTATTCACCGGAGATCGTTCCGCGGCCTTTCTGGTCCGGGCGTTCCACGCGGTCGGGTACGCGAACCAACCTACGTCGCAGAACCGCGGTGACGGACTGCGGTACCGGGACCTGTACCTTACGGCGGCCGTCCGCTGCGCCCCCCCGGGCAATCGCCCCACCCCCGTGGAGCAAACCGCCTGCGCGCCCTACCTCGAACGAGAGTTCCGCCTCCTTCCGAACACGCGAGCCGTCCTCGCCCTCGGAGGGTTTGCTTGGGAGGCGGTTCGCACCCTCGCACCGCGCGCCTTTGGTGGGAGCGTTCCTCCGACCCCCTTCGCCCATGGGGCGTGCGCTCCGTTGGGAGATGGCCGCCCCCTCCTTTGGGCATCGTATCACCCGAGCCCTCAGAACACGAACACCGGCAAGCTGACCTTCCCGATGCTCACCGACCTCCTGCGCCGGATCCAAGCGTCGTACTCGCCCGAGAGCGACCGAACCACTTCGCGTCGTCCGGGGGTCGCCTCGTGACCGACTTCGAGGTCCTCGAACGGGACGGGCTCGGTCGGATCGGCCGGCTCGGCACTCCCCATGGACCCATCGAGACCCCGGCGCTGTTACCCGTGGTTCATCCGGATCCGGCTCGACAACCGGTCCCTCCCGAGGAATTCCGGCGACGTCTCGGGCTCGGTGCCGTGATCACGTCGTCCTACATCACCTGGCGAACCCCTCCCCTGCGCGCCCTCGCGGAGGCCCAGGGAATCCACGGGTTGATCGGGTTCACCGGTCCGGTGATGACCGACTCGGGGGCCTTCCAACAGCACGCCTACGGTTCCGTCGAAGTGGGACCGGAGGAGATCCTCGATTTCCAGGGGAAGATCGGGTCCGACATCGCGACCATTCTCGACGTGTTCACCGAGCCGGACACGCCCCACGACCTGGCCGAGGCCGCCCTACGGACGACGCTGGAACGGGCGCGTACCGGTCGGGAGGCACGAAAAGGTCTGCTCGCCGTCCCCGTCCAGGGAGGAGCGCATTCTGACCTCCGGGCCATCTCCGCCCGCGAGGCCAGTCAGCTCGGGGACGTCCTGGCGGTCGGGGGCGTGGTGCCTTTGCTCGAGCAGTATCGCTTCGTGGAGCTGGTGCGGCAGCTCGTCGCCGCCCGCCCCGAACTCACCCCGGCCGCTCCGGTGCACTTGTTCGGCGCGGGGCACCCGATGACGTTCGCCTTCGCGGCGCTCTTCGGAGTCGACCTCGTCGACTCGTCGGCCTACCAGAAGTTCGCCCGGCGGGGACGGTTGCTGCTGCCGGAAGGAACGGTGGCGATCGACGAGGTGAGCGAAGCGACCTGCCATTGCTTCCTGTGTGCGGAGATGCCTCTCCCCCTGGTCGCCCGGCTTCCGCCGGACGAACGGGAGCGTCGCCTCGCGTTCCACAACCTTCTCACGTCCGCGGAGGAGATGGCGCGGGTCCGGCAGGCGATCCGGGACGGGACGTTGTGGGAGCTCGCCGAGCGCCGAACGGTCGCCCACCCATCGCTTCGGGCGGGGCTGGAGGAGGCCCGGCGACACCCCGAGGTCTTCCTGCCGACCGAGCCGGAAAGTCGGCGGGCATTCCGGGAGGTCGACCCGTCCAGCCGGGACCGGCCGGCCGTGGTTCGTTTCCATCACCGCCTCGAGGCGTATCGCACCCGGCATCCTTCGGCGAGACGAGTCGGTCGGATCGGACTTCGCCCCGAATACCTTCGGAACCTGCCGCTAAAGGATCGAACCGGTCACGCCATCCGATGGGAGATGGCGACCCCCCTCGGGCCCGTCCCCGTCGAGCTCACCGACCTCTATCCGGTCGGACCGTACCTCGGCGTGGACGAGTTCACCGACCCACCGCGACAGCGCCCCCCCCGCGCGGTTCGAGAGGAAGTGACGGCCGAACTGGGCGACGGTGTCGACCTCGATCGCGACTGGACCGAACCGTGGACCCAGTTCCAGATCCACGCCCTCCTCGAGTGGCAGTTCGGACCCGCCGTCGCCGCGACCTTGGCCACGGGCCTGCGGGGGGAGCGCTCCCGGCGGACGGGGCGGCTCCGGTCGATCTCGCGCGACGCGACCCCGCTGTTCGTGGTCGGGACCGACGGGATCCCTCATCCCACGTACCGCGGCGCGGAGCGGCTTCACGAGCTGCTCCCGGCGGGAGAGCGGCGGATCGTGGTGCATGAGGATGCGGTCCCGTTCGTTCGCGCGGGGCGCACGCTGTTCAGCCGGTTCGTCGTTCGGGTCGACCCCCAGCTCGTCCCGGGAACCACGGCGCTCCTCATCGATCCGGCGGGCGAACTGATCGCGATCGGTCGGCTCCTGCTGGCACCGCACGAGATGGGTCGACTCTCCCGCGGCGTGGCGGTCCGCGTCACGGCCCACCGGTCCCGCCCAGGACCGGCCGAGGGCGCCGCCGACGACGACGCGGGGGCCGACGCGGAGCGTCCGCTGGCGGGTGACCTTTAAGGGCCTCGCCGCTACTCGCACGGTGCACCGTTCCGATGACGAAGACCTTCCTCCTCCTGCAGCTCGACAGTGAGGGGTCCCCCTACTCCGAGATCGCCGACTGCCTCGAGGACCTCGGCTTCCGCGAGGAGACGGAAGGGTACGATTTCGTCTACGACTGGTCTCGCGAGATCAGTGTCCAGGAGTCGCTCGAGTTCGCGGACCGGGTTCAGCTGGCCCTCAAGGGCAAGAAGGTCTGCTTCCGCGTCGAGTCCACCGAGGACTGACCGGGACGCTCGGCGCATCCCCTTAGTACCCTCCCGACCGTGGTCGGCGCGATGGTGGTCCTCGGGATCGAATCGACCGCCCACACCGCGTCGGTCGGACTCGTCTCGGACCGGGCCGAGGTCCTGGGCCTCGCCTCCGACATGTACCGCCCCGCGAAAGGCGGGATCCATCCGCGCGAGGCGGCGAACCATCACGTCGAACTGTTCCCGGGTCTGGTCGAGCGCGCGATGGAGGCGGCCGGTCTCGGGCCCGCGGACGTGGAGGCGATCGCCTTCTCGCAGGGGCCGGGGCTCGGCCCGTGCCTGCGGGCCGGGGCCACGGTCGCTCGAATGCTCTCGCTCGCGTGGGATCGTCCGCTCGTTCCGGTGAACCACTGCGTCGCTCACGTCGAGATCGCCCGCATCCTCAGCGGGATGGACGACCCGCTTCTGCTCTATGCGAGCGGCGGGAACACGCAGGTGATCGCGTACGCCCGCGGGCGCTACCGGGTGCTCGGGGAGACGCTCGACATCGGGATCGGTAACTTCCTGGACAAGTTCTGGATCGAGCTCGGAGGTACCTTTCCCGGGGGGCCGGCGATCGAGGCGGAGGCGAAGAACGGGACCCACCTCCTGCCGCTGCCGTACTCGGTCCACGGGATGGACGTCGCGTTTTCCGGGATCCTTACGGCCGCGCTCGCCCTCCACGCCCGGGGCGCCTCCCGGGCCGATCTCGCCTACTCGGTCGAGGTGACGACGTACGCGATGCTGACCGAGATCACCGAGCGAGCGCTCGCGCACCGACAGCGGAATGCGGTCGTACTGGGAGGCGGGGTCGCTTGTAACGAGCGACTTCGGACGATGGTCCGGACGATGGTCGAGGCCCGGGGAGGGACGATGTTCGCCCCCCCTCGCTCGCTCTGCGTCGACAACGGCGCCATGATCGCCTGGACCGGCCTGCTGGCCTTTCGAGCCGGGGTGTCGGTCCCGGTGGAGGCCTCCGGCATCGAACCGCGCCAACGGACGGACCTCGTCCTCGCGCCGTGGCGCAACGGGTAGGACCGGCCGGCGCCCGCGTTAAGAGTCGAGGGAGGTTTGGAAGGCCGTGGAAGAGATCGACGTCCTCGTCGTCGGGGCCGGCCCGGCGGGCTCGACCGCCGCCCACCGGCTCGCTTCGCGAGGGCACCACGTGGTCGTGATCGAGGAGCATCCCCGGGTCGGCTACCCGGTCCAGTGCGCCGGCCTGGTCTCCCAGCGGGCGCTCGACCTCGCCGGCACCCCGTCCGTGGTCCGCACGGCCGTCCGGGGAGCGACCGTCTTTGGCCCGTCCCTCGGTTCGATCCATTTCCAAGCACCCGAGCCGCGCGCGTTCGTGATCGACCGGGGTGGGCTCGATGTCGCGCTCGCCGACCGGGCGGCGCGGGCCGGAGCCGAGTACCGCACCTCGACCCGGTTCGACGCGCGCGTGCGGACCGACTCCGGACGCACCGTCGTTCGCCTCCAGGGGCCGGACCGGACGCCGTCCGAGGTGGCGACCCGGCTCGTCATCGGCGCGGACGGGGTGACGAGCTCCGTCGCCCGGGCGTTCCGGCTCCGTCGGCCGGTCGAGATCCTCCCGGCCTTCGAGGCGGAGATCCCGCGGAGTCCCGGAGATCCGGACACCGTCGAGGTCTACCTCGGGAGAACGATCTCCCCCGGATTGTTCGGCTGGTGGATCCCCGACGGCGCTGGAGGCGCCCGGGTCGGGGTCGCGGTGGACGCGGACGGCACTTCGGCCCGGGTGTACTACGACCGCTTGCTCGCCTACCTCGAACGTCGGTTCGGAGCGCCCCTCGGCCCCCCGATCGCGCTCCTCGTCTCGGGGATCCCGATCGGGACCGTTCCCCAGACGCACGGGGACGGGGTCCTCCTGGTGGGGGACGCGGCGGCCCAGGTCAAACCGCTCTCCGGAGGGGGGATCTTCACCGGCATGCGATGCGCGGAGCTGGCGGCCGGCGTCGCCGATGACGCGCTGCACCGGGGCGACCTCTCGGCGGCACGGCTCGCCGAGTACGACCGGGCCTGGCGGGCCGAGTTCGGCGAGGAGTTCCACCGGGCCCTCTATCTCCGGCGGGTCTTCCAGCGCCTGGATGACGCCGACTTGGACCGCCTGATCGCGGCGCTCCAGGGCTCGGACCTGGCCGCGACGATCGTGGCGTTCGGGGACATCGACTTCCCGACGCACGTCGCGCGCCAGCTCCTACGTCAGTCCCCGTCCCTCGTGCGCTTGTTGCCGAAAGCGCTGGGCGCCTGGGTCTCCTCGGGCGCGTTCCGGACCCCCGAACTGGACTTCGGGGGCCGGAAATAGAGCCAGGCCGCGATCCCGACCAGGACCACGCCCGCCCCGAGGACCGCGTAGATCGCGGTCGAAAGGTTGGAGGACGAGACGAGCACCGACGTCTCGGGCACGACCCCGGACACGCCGAGGGCGCTCACGTTCAGGTCGACGCTCCCGTTCGGGCCGGCGGTCGCGGCCGCCCACTGGGCCGACGTGAACCACCCTCGCGACTCGAGCAGGTAGTCGACCCCCCCCGCGACGAACCGAAGGGCCGTCCGGACCGCAAACGTACCGCTCGGGGTCGTCGCCGACGTTTGCACGGCGACCGATCCGGCGACCGTCTGGTTCGCCTCGACCGTCCCGAGGCTCTCATTCACCGATAGCCCCGAAACGGTGGACGCGACGAGGACCGGTGCCGACGAAACCCCGAGCGTCGAGGTCGCATTCCCGGGAAACGCATTGAACGCGTACACCTGGAGCGTCAGGACCGTCGAGGAGATCGATAGCCCCGTCAGCGGGTCACCGACGGTGAACGAGATCGTGCCCCCACCCCCCGGGGAAACCTCCGCTCCCGTCAAGTCGGAGACGAACCAGCGATCCAGGCCGAGCGGGACCGTGGGGTAGCTGGAAGCGCGCGCCGCCGGCAGGACCGCTGCATTGAGCCCGAGACAGACCGCAACCACCAGGAGGACCGCTAGGGGGCCGGCTCGAGCGCGATCCCGGCTACGCACCGGGTTCCTCCGAGTACCGCCCGCTCTCCGCCAGGAGGACCAGTCGGCGGATCCGCTCCGTGGCCTGACGCTGGCCGCGACGCCCACCCACGCCGAGCAGGGCGGAAGCACCGCGCGGAGGTGAGGGGAGTCGGGAGGCCTTGTAGAGCGCGCGGGCCAGGGCCTTCGGTCGGCCGGTCACCCCGACCGCTTCGAGGTCGGCGCGGAACTCTTCCCGTTCGGTGAGCCGGTCGGCGAGGTAGGCGAGGATGGGATCCCACCGCATGGTCCGGGCCAGGGTCCGGAAGAACGTGAGGTAGCGTCCGTCCAGCGCTCGGATGTGGCTCGACTCGTGGGCCACCACGGCTTGACGCTCCTCGGGAGAGAGGGCCTCCAATAGCCCCGAGGAGACGAGGATGAAGTCGTGCCGGCCGAGTCGGCCCGCCTCGTTCCTGTCGAGGAGGGTGAAGGTGAATGCTTCGGCCCGGTCCGAAACGAACTTCAGCAGGGTCGTCGGGTTGGACGGGAGGGGGAGGGAGGCGGGCCACTCGAGCGGGTGGGGACGGAGGAGGGCCAGGAACCCCCGGCCCACCATCTGACTCACCAGAAAGGCGAGCAGGAAGACGCTGAACGCTCCGACCGCCCCGGCGAGCCATAGGGGCGCGTATCGTGCCTGGAAGACGAGGAGCGGGGAGTGGACTAAGTCCACGACGCCGCTCCATCCGCCGTTGGTGAGAACCCAGAGGAGGGCGGTCGTCGCGAGGAGCGCCCAGATCGCGAGGAAGATCGCCGCGAGGCGGAAGACGACCGCGGAGGCCGAACGCCCGAACGTCAGGAGGAGGCCGAGGCCGATGATGATCCAGGCGAGTACCGGAAGGTAGAGCAGCGCGACGAGGGTGGTCCCCATTCGGACCCCTCAGTGCCTACTCGAGCTCGAGCCGTCGGCGGAGGTCGCGCTCCTCCGACGGTTTCAGCTTCGCAATCTCCTCGTTCAGGTGGACCACGCCCGCAGGACCAAACATCGCCACGACGCCGCGGAGGAGGTTGATGAGGTATTTCTGTTCAACGTCGGCCGTCCGATACACATACCGCTCGCCCCCGCGGCAGGTCTCCCGCCGTCGGCGCACCAGCCCCTTGTCGTACAACCTCGATAAGATCGTGGCTACGGTGGTGTAGGCGACATGGGTTCCCCGCTGGTGGAGGGCCTTTCGGACGTCCCGGGCGGGGGCCTCGTTGAGCTCCCGTACGGCGCCCAGGACTTCTGTCTCGAGCGCGCCGAGCATGCCAAGCTCCGCCCGAAACGAGGGGGACCCCCTCCTTAAGGGGTCTGCCGGACGCGAACTAACGAGTACGAACGAGACGGACTTGTTGGCGGTCCCGCCCCCTCCTCCTTCCTATCACAGTGGGCAGCGTTTCTGCCGGAAGGGTATCTCCCGGATAGTTCTCGGGATTTTCGGGAATCCGATACCGTATTTTCTTCCCCGACATCCTTACGGTGGGGTCGGATACGCCCTATCAGACGATGGGATGGCGGAAGGACGGCGGCAGAGATCGGGGGCGGGTGGCCCCAATCCGGGCCGCCCGGCTCGCCCTGCTCATCGTTCCCCTCCTGCTCTCCGCCCTCCCGGTCGGGGCCTTCAGCCCGGCCCCGGCCTCCCATTCCGGAGCCGCCCCCGTCGTGACCGTCGCGGCTTCACCCCCCCAGCCGATGCCCACGGAGACGGTCGCGGTCCAGAACCAGACGATCGGGAACCTATCCAGCTTCTGGGGGGTGGGCGTGAGCCCCTCGGTCAGCCTCGATAACGCCACGAACGAGACCCAGCCCACGCTCGTCAACTGGTACGTCTGGCCGTCCGGGGATATCGCCGACGATTACAACATGACCAACGGGACGGTCTGGTCCAACGGTTACCCGACGCAGGAAGCGACCAACGAGGCGCAATTCGTCGCCTGGTGCAAGTCGATCTCCTGCCACGCGATCCTCTCGGTTCCTGGCGAGATCGATAGCCCATCCACGGGGGCCTACGAGCTGGCCTACACCGAAAAGGTGCTCAATTTCTATCCGGCCTTCTGGGAGGTCGGGAACGAGCCCTACGGCTGGCTCCACTTCGGGAAGAACTGGAGCTCTTGGAACTACACCGACGATTTCACCGTGAATGCCTCCGGGTATGCCCAGGTGGTCCACGCCTACATCGCGGCGATGCACGCGGTCGACCCCCACGCCTCCTTCCTCGGATTACCCGGCGTAGGCGCCGGAGGCAGTCCAGACGGACCCTGGATCAATGCCACCGTCGCGCTCAACGGCCCCAACCTCTCCGCGATCGCCATCCACGATTATCCGGGGGAGGCCGGTCCCCAGGGAGGCACTCTCGTTCAATTCTTTGGGAGCCTGACCAACAAGAACAGCAACATGGTGACCCGGATCACCACGGACGAGATGGAGGTCCACGCCGCCTGTCCGACCTGTGGGATCCAGTTCCTCGTGGACGAGTTCGGGGCGGGCACCGGGGTCCTCGGGTCCTGGCAGCCGTTCATGCGCACCTACCCGGAGATTCCGTATGTCACGGCCGAACTCCTCATGATGAGCGAGTCGAACGTCAGCAACGCCGACCTCTTCGCCCTTCGTTTGGCGTACAACGGTTCCCTGTTCACGGCGAAGGGACTTCCCTTCCCGCTCGACTCGCTCTACACCCAGATCCTCCCCCACTACGACCCGCTCCCGCTCGCGACCACGGTGACGGGCAGTGTGACGGGCGTCTTCGCCGGCGTATCGGAGTCGCCCCGGTCCAACTCTCTGACGCTCCTCGCCGTGAACACCAACACGGCCCAGGCCGTACAGCTCAACGTCTCCGGGGCCGTCTTCCCCCGAGAAGGGACCTACTCCGCCTGGCGAGCCAACAACTCAACGACGTCGCCGAATGGGACCTTCTCGCACTCGTCCGGGTTCGAGTCGACGCCGAGCTGGGTGCTCCCGCCCCTGGGCGTGCTCCTCGTCTCCGTCTGCCGCTCGAACGCATCCCTGGGATCGGGGGGGTTCTACCCGCTGACCTTCTGCGGCTCAGGACTCCCCTCGGGGACTCCCTGGTCGGTCACCGTCGGGTCGAGCACGACCTATTCGACCGGCGGAACCATCGTCTTCTCTGAACCGAACGGCACCTACTCGTACTCGATCGGAACGATCCCCGGCTGGAGGGTCCAGAACACGAGCGGGTCCGTGACGGTGGATGGCGCTCCCTCCTCGATCCAGGTCCCATGGGCCGCGGTGACGTACTCCGTGACCTTCACGGAGAGTGGACTTCCCAACGGAACCGTCTGGTCGGTCACGCTCGGTGGGACCCAGTACGTGTCAAACTCGAGCAACCTCACGGCGTACGAGCCCAACGGGACGTACTTCTTCGCGCTGGGGACCGTGTCGGGGTGGACTACGTTCCCGACCCATGGATTGGTCTTCGTCTACGTGACGCCCGTGCAGGTCTTCGTACACTGGACACAGGTCACGTATCCCGTGCTGTTTTACGAGACCGGCCTGCCGCCGGGAACGAACTGGTCCGTCAACCTCTCGGGGTCGGTCGAGTATGCGATGACGACCACCCTCGGATTCCAGGAGCCGAACGGGACGTACACTTTCACGGTTGGGTCCGTCCCGGGATATACGCCCGACGCGCTCTCCGGGTCGGTCTCCGTACAGGGAGCCTTCGCCTACGTTCCCCTTTCTTGGGCCGCGAACGCGAGCGTCTACCCGATCCAGTTCAACGAGACCAACCTGCCGGGGGGGACGACATGGAATGTTAGCCTGGACGGAACGGTCCAACGCGGGAACGGGACCGAGTTCACGTTCTACGAACCCGATGGGACCTACGCCTACGTCCTTGGCGAGGCGGCCGGATGGGCCCCGCCCAGCTATGTTGGGAGCGTAAGGGTCAACGGGGCTTCGGTCTTCGAGGACGTGTCGTATACTCAGCTCACCTACAATGTGACGTTCACCGAAACCGGTCTCCCTTACCCCCGACCCTCCGGAAATAATTGGTCGGTCACGGTGAATGGGGTCACCTTAACCTCGCCGAACCCCAAGTTGTACACCCTCGAGCCGAACGGAACGTTCTCCTATCGCGTGGGAGCCGAGCCCGGTTACAGCACGACCTGGCAAAGTTGGGTCACCGTCCACGGAAGCTCGGTGTCGGTCGCCGTCAACTTCACTCCCTATTCGTCCACCGTTACCTTCACCACGTCGGGCCTGTCAACCGGCACCGGCTGGAAATTGAACGTCTCGGGGAGGGAGTCGCAGAAGTGCTACGTCGGGGGAGAGCCCTGCGAAGAGTTCCTACCGAACGGGACCTACGAATACTCAGGCTCGACGCTGGGATCGGGATGGGGCGTGTATCCCCTCTACGCGAATTTCACGGTCACCGGACTTCCCCTGCCCATCACGATCGATTTCGTCCGGGAGTACCTGGTGACGTTCACGGAGTCCGGACTCCCCGCGGCGACGAACTGGACGGTCGACCTGGGCGGTGTCCCGTTACGCTCGAACGGCCCCACGATCGGGTTCAGCGTGCCGAACGGGACCTACGCTTTTTCTCTCGGTCTCGTCCCCGGCCGGATCCCATCCCCCGCCCGTGGTCAGGTTTCGGTGAGCGGAGCCCCGGTGGGCATGGCCATCTCGTTCGGGATCGCAACCTGGTCCGTCGGTTTCACCGAATCCGGCCTCCCCTCCGGAACCAGTTGGTCGGTGACGCTCAACCAGAGCACGAATTCCTCCATTCTGGGTACGATATCGTTCGCCGTTCCGAACGGAACGTACTCCTACCTCATCCAACCGGTCGCCGGGTATCGACCCACCCCAGAGAACGGGTCCATCGTCGTGAATGGAACGACGGTGTCGCTCGGGATCAGCTTTGTTCCGTTCGAGGCGAGGTACCCCGTGACCTTCACGGAGAGCGGTCTCGCGTCGGGAACTAACTGGTCGGTCCTGCTCAACGGGAGCATGAACTACTCGACCGGCACCAACGTCTCGTTCTTGGAGCCCAACGGGACCTATGCCTACCAGATCGGCAATCTCTCCGGGTTTACCGCTTCCCCGACCAACGGCACCGTCGTCGTGGCCGGGACCGGCGCTTCGGTGACCGTGACGTGGTCCAAAATCCCGCCGAACTTCGCGATCAACTTCACGGAAACCGGGCTGCCGAGCGGAACCAATTGGTCCGTGACGATCGGGGCCGTGACGCACTTTTCGGACGGCGGGACGACCGTCCAGTTCCAGGAACTGAACGCGAGCTACGCCTACCAGATCGGACCGGTCGCCGGGTACCACCCTTCCCCGACGAATGGCTCGGTGGTGGTGAGCGGGGCGCCGGCGGGAGTAGCGATCCAGTGGTCCCAGGTGACGTACACGGTGAACCTCTCGGAGGGCGGCCTCCCGTCCGGCCTGACTTGGCAGGTCACCGTCTGCGGCGCGACGGAGGCCCTCACGACGAACGGCGCCACGGACAATCTGGCGTGGACTGGGTTCGCTAACGGAACGTGCGACTACACCATCACGGGCATCTCGGGCTGGCACGAAGGAACCCTTCCGTACAACGGCTCGTTCATTGTGAACGGGGGGACGGGTCCGATCAACGGCACCGGCGTGGGCTACGCCGTGACGCTCGCGTACACGCAAGTGACGTACGCCGTGACGCTCTCGGAGCGGGGCCTGCCGTCCGGCCTGACCTGGCAGGTCACCGTGTGCGGCGTGACGGAGTCCCTTACGACGAACGGGCATAAGGACAATCTGACCGGGACCGGATTCGCTAACGGGACCTGCGATTACAACCTCACAGACACCTCGGGCTGGCACCAGGAAACCCTTCCGTACAACGGCTCGATCAGTGTGAACGGCGGGACGGGTCCGATCAACGGGACGGGCGTGGGTTACGTGCTGACCTTCGTGTACACGCAGGTGTTCTACACGGTGACGTTCTCCGAGAGCGGCCTCCGGTCCGGTCTGAGCTGGCAGGTCACGATCTGTGACAAGGTGAAATCGCTCACGACGGGCGGTGGTGAGAACACTCTGACCCGGTTGGGAATCGCCAACGGGACGTGCGACTACAACATCACGGATATCTCGGGCTGGCACGAAGGAACCCTTCCGTACAACGGCTCGTTCAGTGTGAACGGGGGGACCGGTCCGATCAACGGCACCGGCGTGGGCTACGCCGTGACGCTCGCGTACGCGCACGTGACGTACACGGTGACGCTCTCCGAGAGCGGCCTGCCTTCGGGCCTCCCTTGGCAAGTGACCGTCAACGGGGTGTCGAACTCCCTCACGACGAACGGCGGGACGGACTCCCTTACGTGGACGGGACTCGCTAACGGGACGTACGACTACGGCATCACGGGCATCTCGGGCTGGCACGAAGGAACCCTTCCGTACAACGGCTCGATCCGTGTGAAGGGCGGGACGGCTCCGATCGACGGGACAGGCGTGGGTTTCGTACTGACCTTTGTGTACGCGCAGGTGACGTACACGGTTACGTTCTCAGAGACCGGCATCCTCCAATCCGGTCTGACTTGGCAGGTCACTGTGTGCGGCGTGACGGAGTCCCTTACTACGAACGGGCATAAGGACAATCTGACGTGGGCTGGGGTCGCTAACGGGACTTGCGACTACAACATCACGGGTACCTCGGGCTGGTTCCAGGGAACACTTCCGTACAACGGCTCGATTGGTGTGAACGGCGGGACGGGTCCCGTCGACGGCACCGGGATCGGCTATGCCACGACGGTGGCCTACAGCCAAGTGCCGTACAATCTGACGTTCTCCGAGAGCGGCCTGCCTTCGGGCCTCACGTGGGAGGTGACCGTCAACAATGAGCCGAAGTCTCTCATAACCAACGGCAATACCGACTTCCTGGTCTTCCAGGAGGCGAACGGCACCCTCGACTACACGATCTCAGGCAATCTGGGCTGGCACCAGGCGACCCTCGCCTACAGCGGGGTCGTCGTGGTGAGCGGCGCCAGTGTAACCGAGCCGACGCTCGTCTACCAACGGGTGACGTACGATGTGACGTTCATCGAGACTGGCCTGCCGAACGGGACTCTCTGGTCGGTCACTGTCGGAGGTAAGATAGCCAACTCCACGACGGATCAGATCGGGTTCGTACTCGCCAACGGAACTGTGCTCTGGAATGTCACTGCCCTGTCCGGTTACACGATCAATCACCTGATCGGGACCGTGATCGTAGAGGGTGCGAATCAGTCCGTGATGATCCTCTTCACCGCGCGCCTCTCGACCTACGTGCTGACGTTCACCGAGAAGGGCCTCTCGTCGGGGACCAACTGGTCGGTATCGATCGGGACGTCGACGCACTACTCGAACGGTGGCCCAACCGTTACCTTCAAGGAGTCGAATGGAACGGTCAGCTACACCATCGGGCCGGTCCACGGATACTCGGTGGATACGGCGACCGGGTCGGTCACACTGGCCGGTGCGTCCATCGGGGTGGCCGTGACGTTCTCTTCGACCGGCTCTCCCACTCCCGCCTCGACCCATCTATCGGCTCTCGACTGGGTGTACATCGCGATCGTCGCCGCACTCGTCGTGACGGTGTCGGTCTTGGCGCTGAGAACTAGGAAACCTGGCGGCCCGACCACCGCGCGCTCAGCGAAGGTGCCACCTCAAGTGGCACCCCCCTCCGCGACGTCGACCCCAGCCCCGTCTGCGGAGACTCCTACCGGCGCTTCCCCCTAGGACTCCGACGAGAATAGTGACCGATTCCTGACCCCTCCCTCGATATATCGTGGGCTGGACCCGATCTCAAGCCCGGGGGTCCGTTATCGGAGGTGGACCCGCTCCCGACCCGCCTTTTCCTCCAAGGCCCCGAATCGTGCGGAACCGAGGGGGTGCCGAAGACGTCCCACCCGGCCGTCTTCGAAAAGCCCCGGTCACTTTAGTCCCCGCCTCAGACCCCGCCGAACGTGGTGGAGGAGCCGTGGGGTGGAGAAGGGGCCCCCCGCCGCAAACTTTCCAGCAAGGTTATTGCGGAAGGCTCACCTCGCGCGGCCGTGGCGACGGAACCACACCCACCGGAGAGCGTCCTCGACCTCGTCGGGAACACCCCGGTCGTTCCGCTCCACCGCGTCACCTCGGCCCTGCCGTACCGGGTGCTGGCCAAACTCGAGTACCTCAACCCCGGTGGTTCCGTCAAGGACCGTATCGGGCAATTGATGATCGACGAAGCGGAGCAGAAGGGGTGGATCAAACCCGGGGGCACGATCGTCGAGGCGACCAGCGGGAACACGGGCGTGGGCCTGGCCATGGTGGCCGCCGTTCGTGGCTATCGGATGGTGTTCGTCCTGCCCGACAAGATGAGCACGGAGAAGATCCGACTGCTCCGGGCGTACGGGGCCCGCGTCGTGGTGACCCCGAGCGGGCTCCCTCCGGACCACCCCATGAGCCACTACTCGGTCGCCCGCCGTCTCACCCGAGAGATCCCGGGGGCGTACTATCCCAATCAGTACGAGAATCAAGGCAACCCGGAAGCGCACTACCGGACGACCGGCCCCGAGATCGACCGTGACGGTGGTCCCGGGCTCGCCGCCGTGATCGCGACGGTCGGGACCGGCGGGACCCTGAGCGGGGTCGGACGCTACTTCAAGGAGCACCGGCCCGCGGTGCGGATGGTCGCGGTCGATCCGTCCGGTTCCGTCCTGGGGCCCTACTTCCGGACCAAACAGCTCACCAAGGCCACCCCCTACCTCGTGGAAGGGATCGGGGAGGACATGATCCCGAAGTCGATCCACTTCCAGTACATGGACGAGTTCGTCGAGGTCAACGACCAGGA
>Ga0209415_10002298_pt1 | contig 35861 bp, 32 predicted proteins | sample PeaSoiSIISIP2007_FD_187696 | JGI IMG/M metagenome (GOLD analysis project Ga0209415, IMG submission 187696) | Peat soil microbial communities from Weissenstadt, Germany - SII-SIP-2007 (SPAdes) (version 2) | ecosystem: Environmental > Terrestrial > Soil > Wetlands > Peat | place: Germany... | reverse complement strand
CGGAACACACGGAGTGCGTCGGAACCACTGGAGTAAACTTCGAGTTTACTACAGATCCGCCGCCGTCGGCAAACGTGGCCGGGTGAAGTTCAACGAAACGGAGAGCGCGCCTGCGGCACGCTCTGTCGAGGATGGCCACACCCACGCGTTGGCATTTCCCACCGGCGGAGCCAGTACCAGTAGGTAAATCCGGGCGCTCAGCGTGGTTTTTACGCGACGCTCTCTTGCCAATTATGATAAGCTGTAGTCTGGGCTGTCTGGGCAGGAGTAATTCCACGATTTGGAAACGCCAGGGCCACCTGGGGCGTCCAATCAGTCGTAGGCAGCGGCTCATTTTCGGGGAGATGGTGGCACAAGACATGGCTGATCTCTCACATTCCAGCAGTCCATTCGGCACCAGCCCGGACGATCATCTCGCCCGGTTGCTGGTCGACGAAATCGAAGATCCCTGGTACAAGTCTTTCTGGCAGAATCTGAAAGAAGCGATTAATCCGCCCAAGCTGCCGCCACTAGAGCTCACCTCCCAGCCGGTTGCGGTGAAGGACATCTGGGGACTGTACGGCCGGCAGAAGAAATCGTTTGTGATGTCGTCGGGTTTCCAGCTGGTCGTGGTCCTGGCGGCCCTTTGGATTTTCTCGATTCCCGCTGTGCAGAAGACGGTGATGAAAGGCGCGGCGGTGTTCCTGCCGGACTTGTCGCCGACTCCGGTTATGAAGATCAATAAAGGCGGCGGAGGCGGTGGCGACCGCTCCTTGCTGGCTGCCAGCAAGGGACGTTTGCCGAAGATCGCACCGCGCCAGTTCACTCCGCCGGCAGCGGTGATCAACAATCCGAATCCCAAACTGGTAATGGACCCCTCCATCCTGGCGCCTCCGGACGTTCAGATGCCGAACGTCAACATGAGTCAGTATGGCGACCCGTTAGCCAAGCTGGGTCCTGCTTCCAACGGACCAGGCTCGGGCGGCGGCATCGGCTCCGGCCATGGCGGCGGCGTAGGCCCCGGCGGTGGCGGCGGTTATGGTCCGGGTGACGGCGGCGGATTCGGCGGCGGCGTCTACAAGGTGGGCAACGGCACCACGGCGCCGGTCGTGCTCTATAAGAAGGAGCCGGAGTACTCCGAAGAGGCCCGCAAAGCCAAGTACCAGGGAACGGTGGTTCTTTACATCGAAGTGGATCCCAGCGGCCGCGCCGTCAACCCGCGAGTGCTTCGCAGCCTGGGGCTGGGTCTGGACGAGAAGGCCATGGAAGCAGTGCGGCAGTGGAAATTCAAGCCGGGCTACAGGGATGGCAAACCCGTCACTGTGGCGGCCCAGATTGAAGTCAACTTCCGGCTGCTATAACAACCGGCCAAAATCGCAAGCGTGAAAAACCGCCGGAACAAATCCGGCGGTTTTTGTTTTTGTGCCCCGTGGGGCAGACCCCCAGGTCTGCGCGGGACGCCCACGTCCCGCTGCCCGCAGGCTGCATCAAACAGTGTCTGCACCAGGCCCGGCCGGGGGGCCGGCCGCGGACGGGGGCGTCCGCCCCACGGTTGGCTACATGCCCGGCTCGTCGGCGGATGGTCCGTACATGGCCGGCACCGGGATGTCGTTGAGGCGCAGGTATACCGAAAGCTGGCCGCGGTGGTGCACGCTGTGATTGAATACGAAGGCGCGCAGCACCGCCACCTTCGACATCGTGAAGAACACCTTGTCGCCGGACTTGAGCGACCACGGCTGCATGAGCTGGTCGTTCTCCGCCGTGGCCAGCGCGGCGCGGGCTTTGGCGACGGAATTATCGAACTTCGCCAGCAGATCCGCGCGCGAGGCGACGATCTTGCGAGTGGATGGGTCAAAGCCAGCCAGATCGATGGAATCCTTTCCGATGGTCTCCGTGGTCCAATCGGTCAACTCCGAGAGATGCGTTGCCAGCGTGCCCATATCCATGGATTTCGGGTGGGGCTTGAAGCTTAGTTTGTCGTCGGGTATCCGCTCGAACAGGCGGCGCGTGGTGGCCATCTCCTGATCGAACTCCGGCAATAGTGCGTCGCGAATTAACATAGAGGCGAGGTTTCCTTTCCGATCTATCTTCGTGTTTTCTTCGCCACCAGTCAAGTAAATTCTGCATGAATTTATCGGCGGATGCCGGCGGAATTAATCCGAGCCGTCCGACACAGTTTTGACGCGCTGGTAATCGATCCGCGGACAGGCGTATAATCGGGGCAGTTGGTGCGTGCTCCGCGCGCCCGATGCTGCCTTCCTGAAAGCTATTCGTCGTGGCTGGCCTAGAAGCTGAGCGCCACTCCGCCACCAGCAGAATACGCAAGAAACGAAAATCTGCCTGCTGTGAATTTGTGAGGAAGTGTGCCTGCCAGCGGGCATTGGCAAGCTAAAATATGCGGCACCAATGGCACTCAAGCGGAGACGGTATCCTATGGATGGTGCCACTTTAGTTGGGGATACCACATAAAGGGGTGGGGGTGCTTTACTTTGGCGCCGTGCGGGTTTAGTATGGTTGCAATCCCCCGATAGAGCAAGCGAGGTTAAAGCTTTGCTGAAACTAAAACGCGTCGAACTACAGGGTTTCAAGTCCTTTTGCGAGCGCACCGAACTCCGCTTCAGCGGGGAAGGTATCGCAGGCATCGTCGGACCGAACGGGTGCGGCAAGTCGAACATCTCCGATGCCATCAGTTGGGTGCTGGGCGAACAGTCGGCCAAGAGTCTCCGCGGCACGCGGATGGAAGACGTGATTTTCGCCGGCACGCGCGACCGCAAACCGCTGGGCATGGCCTACGTGACCATGACGTTGGTAGACCCGGAACATTATACCGGCCACGACGCGCACAAACTGCAGGCGGTGGAAGAAGGCGGGGAGAAAAAGCGCGGCGAGATCACCATCACGCGGCGGCTGTTCCGGAGCGGAGAAAGCGAATATCTGATCGACGGGCGGGCGGCGCGGCTGCGCGACATCCAGGACCTGTTTATGGGTACAGGGCTGGGACCGGAAAGCTACGCGATTATCGAGCAGGGACGCATCGGGCAGATCCTGAGTTCTAGACCGCAGGACCGGCGGTCGGTGATCGAAGAAGCGGCCGGCATTACCCGGTTCAAAACCCGCAAGCGGCTGGCGGAGGCGAAGCTGGAAGGCGCGAAGCAGAACCTCTCGCGGGTATACGACATTTTGGAAGAAGTGACGCGTCAGGTCAACTCGCTCAAGCGGCAGGCACAGAAAGCGCGGCGGTATGTCGAGCTGAAGGCCGACCTGGAGAGCCGGCTGAAGATTGTGTTGTCGGGCAAATACCGGCTGCTGGAGCGCGATGCGGCCAAAACGGCGATCGATTTGAACCTGGCGGCGGCGGAATTCCAGGGCCTGAGCGGCCAGGTGGCGGAGCGGGAACAGGCGCACGAGCAGGCGCAGGCAGGATGCTATGAACTCGAAGAGCGGCTGACCGCGGCGCGCATGGAGCTGGCGGAGGCCAACGTGGAGGCCGAGCGGACGCGCGGCCGGCTCGCCGGCCAGGTGAAAGAGAGCGCGGCCACCGAGGAGCGCATTGCGCAGGCGGAAAACGAATCCGAGCAGTTGGGGGCGCGGCTGGAGCAACTGGATGGCGAGATCGCGGTGCACCAGCGAAGCGTCACCGGCCTGGAAGAACAGATTGCGGATACGCGCGCCCGATTGCTGGGCATCAACCAGCAGCGGGAGGCCTTGCAGGCGAAGCTGCACGAGCGCGAAAGCGCCATTGAAGCCGGCCGGCAGGTGATCCTGCGGCTGCTGGGCGAGGCGTCGCACCTGCGGAACCAACTGGCGCAGACGGAGGAATACCTGGCCAGTATTGAGCGCGACGCGGCGCGCTCGATGCGGGAAGAGCAGGTGGCGGCGGCCGAAATCGAGCGGCTGGAAACGGCGCGGCAGCAGCTTGCCGAAACGGTGGCGTCACGGCAGCTCGAGTTGGAACTGGTGACGGGCGAGCGGCACCGCACCGAAGAGGACCTCGCCGCGCGGCGGCAGGCAGCGGCCGAACTGCGGCAGACGATCGACCAGGAGAAGACCGAAGTCTCGCGGATTCGCGCACGCAAGGAATCGCTGGAGCAGGTGCTGGCGCATCGCAGCTACACCACCGACTCGGTGAAGCGGCTGTTCGCGTCGCTCGAAACCGGCAAGGCCGGCGACCTGAAGCCCGCAGGCGTGCTGGCGGACTATGTGGAAGTGGACCCCCAGTATGAAAAGCCGGCGGAAGAATTTCTGCACGACGAGCTGGAATACGTAGTGGTCGAGAGCTGGCAGGAAGCGGAGCGGGGACTCGATTTCATCCGCGCCGAGCTGGACGGCCGCGCCACGTTTCTGGTGCATCCCGAGCCGAACGGCAATGGCAAGGCGCACCTGCCGGAACCGGCGATCGGCCCGGAAACCGGAATCGCGGCCCGGCTGAGCGATTCGCTGCGACTCACCAACGGATTCCGCGATCGCGCCGCGGACCTGCTGCCGCGCGTTTCCCTGTGCTTCGTGGCCGAGGACCGCGGCTCGGCGCAGCGGCTTTCCACGGCCTATCCGCATCTCTATTTTCTGCTGGCGGATGGCGTCTGCTACCACGGCCATACGGTGACCGGCGGCAAGAAGACCGGCGCTGGCCCCTTAGCCATGAAGCGCGAAGCGCGCGAGTTGGTCAGCGTGCTTGCCGAGCGGCAGGCGACGCTGGATGAGCAGCTGGCACGGCTGGACGGCATCAGCCAGGAAATCATCGGCCTGGAGGCCGAGGTGGAAAGGCTGCGCGGGCTGCAACAGGCGCGCGAGAAGGATCGGGTAGCGCTCGATCACGACGCGCGCAAGCTGGCGGAAGATCTGTCACGCGCCAATTCGAAGGTTTCGCTGGCGCGGTTGGAACTGGAGCGCCAGCGGCGCGACGCCGAAAAATCCGCCGCTGACCGCGAGCGCAACCGCGCCGCGGTGGAAGACAAGGAGCGGCAACGCGCAGCGCGCGAAGAGGCGCTGGAGGCGGAGCGGCAGGAAGCGGAGAAGCTGGAAGAGCAGACGGCGGCGATCGGCGAAGAACACGCGACCACGCGCGAAGCGCTAGCGGCCCTGGAGGAGCGCCACCGCGGCGAGCGCAACGCGATGGGGCGGCTGGAGCAGCAGTTCCAGGAGACGACCAGCCGCCGCAATGCCACGGCGGCGGAAATCGAGCGTCTGGGTGAACAGCGCGCACGGCTGCTGGCGGACAACATCGAACTCGACCGGCGTGGCGCCGAGCTGGCGGCGGAGATCGCCAGCATAGACGCCGCGGTCAACCAGATGGCGGTCGAGGACCTGGCTGCGCGGGAAGCGCTGCGCGCCGGAGAAGAAGAACTGAAGACGCTGCGTCTGGCGGCACAGACGTGCCAGGAGCGGCGGGCCGAAATCGAAATCGAACTGGTGCGCAAACAGGCGGAGTTGAGGTACCTGGACGAGACCAGCCGCAAGGAGTTGAATTGCGCGGTCGCAGAGCTGGCTCCGGCCGACGATCCGGTGCCGGATGCCGATTCGATCGCGGCCGCCGAGCAGGGCGCCAACGACATCCGCCAGCGCATCGAGGGGTTGGGAGCGGTGAATCCGGCGGCCATGGAAGAGTTCCAGGAGGCGCAGCAGCGGCAGGAATTCCTCAGCGTGCAGCGCCAGGACCTGCTCGATTCCATCCGCGACACGGAAAAAGCGATCCAGGAGATCGACCAGGTGTCGCGGCAGAAATTTGCCGAGGCGTTCGAGGCGATCAACGCCAATTTCCGCGGCATGTTCCAGACGCTGTTCGGCGGCGGCACCGGCGAAATGCGGCTCACCGACCAGGAAAACCTGGCCGAATCGGGCATCGATATCGTCTGCTCGCCGCCGGGCAAGCGGCTGCAGAATGTGCTGCTGCTCTCGGGCGGTGAAAAGGCGCTGGCTGCCGTGGCGCTGCTGATGGCCATTTTCCGCTATCAGCCGAGCCCGTTCTGCGTACTGGACGAAGTGGATGCGCCGCTCGACGAATCCAACATCGGCCGGCTGACCATGCTGCTGAAGGAGATGTCGCTCGAAACCCAGTTCGTGGTGATTACGCACTCCAAGCGCACCATGGAAGCCGCGCAGGCTTTGTACGGCGTGACCATGCAGGAGCCGGGCGTCTCACGCCTGGTGGCCGTGCGGTTTGGCGGCGCCGCCGAAGCGGCGGCGTAACATGCCGCAAAGCAAGAGCGCGCTTTCAAGCGCTGGTCCGGCCTTTCCCCTGACGCGCGCGCATCGGCCTTCGCGGGTGCGCGTCCTCGCAAGCAATACCTGATGGTCACGATCAAGGCCGAGAAGCCCATTCGCCGCGCTGGCGCCGGCTCGCCTATTTAACGGGCGGATCCCATCCTTTTGCGGTGCAGTGCAGCGACTTCGTGGAACTGGACGGGACGTTCAGCGATGCACTACAGGACAGACCGTCGCTATTCACCTTCACCGTGTGATTGCCGGGAGAGACTACAAACGTGAATGGTGTCTGCCGGCTCATTCGCCGATTGTCGATCGCCACGCTGGCGCCGGCTGGTGTCGACGTCACGTACAGCCTGCCCGGCGCCTGGGGCATTTGCGACCGCACAAGCCCCGGAAATAAGACGAGACAGCACAGCGCCGTCATCAGCACTGGGAATAGTCGATGAGTTGTCATGTTATTCCGCCTTGCCCAGGTCTTGCATCACAAAGTCAGCGAAGAAGAAGACACCTGCCAGCAATGTATAGAAATGAGCTGCCTTCGGCCATTGAACCAGGTCGATTTCCAGGGTCCCGACGGAGTTCAAGAGCACAAACTCGACGTTCTGGTAGGAAACATACCCGAAGTACAGGGAGAGGCCGACACAGACCGCACTGAGGACGGCGGGCCACATTTCCCGCAGCCGATAGTGCTCTCTAGGCTTGGTGGTCAAGAGGAACCCCATCGCTCCCAAGAGACCAGTGCCTAGAGTGATGAGCAGGTTGTTGATGCCCTCATAGGCGTCCACCGCCTTGTCCAACTCCGGCGCACTGTCAGGCGCGGTCGGGTAGGGCCTGGCATTCACGTAGTTCGTGACCATCCACATTGCTACTATGAGCAAGACACAAACGATATAGAAGCCGAATCTGGCGATTGGCAGGCGTCCGACCACTGGCTTCGTCATCATTCAGGTTTTGAATGCCCAAAGGACCGAAAGGGCAATTCCGGCTTTTGGCGAGTATATCCGAACCTGGCGTGCCTGGCAAGCCTGGCTCCGGCCCAGTTCTGCGACCGCGAGATTCAGTGACGCCACAGCACCGCCGGACTACTGCGGAAGCGAGAGGGATACACGGCGCTCGCGGTTGAGCTGTTGCGTGAGGCCGCGGTCGATCGAGCTTAACGGCACCTGCTTCTCCTGGTGGTCCATCGTAACGTAGTGCAGCGTCTGGCCAGCGATCGAATAAGACGCTGCCGCCTGAATTTCGCCGCCCTTCATTGCGAACAGGTAAATGGGCGAGGAATTCGACGCGCTTCCGCCGCCAGTACCCACTTCCTGCCCATACTGGTCATAAGAGCGGGTTACTGGATGCGCCGGAGCGCCATAAGCGCCGGGCGCGACGGCCTTCGCCGGAGGGTCGGGCGCATATGTTACTGCCGGAGCGGGCGAGTATGCATAAGCCGGATCGCTGTAAGTGTCCGGATAATAGTAGTTATACGGATAGTAATTGTAATATCCGTAATAATCGGGCCAATAAGAGAAACCAAAACCATACCAGGGATAACCCCAGCCGTAATACGGCCAATAGCCGCCCCGATACCCATAGCCGCCGTAGCCGTAGCCGCGTCCATAACCACGACCGGCGTAACCATAGCCACGAGCGCCGCCATAGCCGATGCCGCCGCGGTATCCCGAGCCGGTGACTCCGCCGCGCACCGCTCCGTAACTGCCGCCGTGAAAGCCACTCGCCATGCTACCGTGGCTGAAACTGCCTCCCGTCGAACCGTGGAATCCGCCGCCACCGCCGTGTCCGCCGCCATGCTGCGCCATGGCGCACCACGCCAGCAAAGTGAACGAAAGGGTAATCCTGAATAGAGCCCTCATCCGAAGTACTCCTCTACTCGCAGGTTACCGCCGCCAGGCGAAACGCGCAAGGTGTCCGGCTGATGGCGTTAGGAATCAATACGATGCGATGTGAAAGGCGGAGGCAAAATGGAGATCGGCGATAGGCCGCTTAAACACAAGGGTCCGCTGCCGCACGCCGGCGCGATCCTCCGGGTTGTGCCGGCGCGGAACGACCGGCTTCGCCGCACCGAATCGTGCTAAATTGCACTGCGTAAGCACAGGCTGATTGGCAAGTGAAACGATTCCCATTTCTCGATTGGATGCGCGGGCTGGCGGTGGTCATCATGATCCAGTGCCATGCGTTCAACGCCTTTGCGCGCATGGATACGCGCGATGGCGGCCCTTACGTGCTGTCGCAGTTTGTGGGCGGCATGGCGGCGCCGCTGTTCCTGTTCATGGCGGGAATGACGACTGCATTCCAGATGGAAAGCCTGGCACGGCGTGAAGCCAGCCCGTGGCGCCGTTGGGCGGCAGCGCTGCGCCGCGCCGGCTACATCATGGGAGTCGCACTGTTGTTCCGCTTCACCAACTGGTTGGGCAGCTTGCCTGGCGGCAGCCCGCAAGAACTCACCAAGGTGGATATTCTCAACTGCATGGCGGTGGCGCTGGCGGTGTTTGCGGCGGCGGCGGCGTTCGGCGCCGAGGGGCGTATGCGTTTCGCCGTGCTCGGCGCCGCAGCCATAGCCATGCTGTCGCCGCTGATGGCAAATCTTCCCTGGGATGGCGCGCCATCGCTACTGCGCGAGTACCTGGTGCCGGGCGCGGGGCGCGGCCGCTTTCCGTTCTTTCCCTGCGCCTCATACGTCGGATTCGGTATTGCGGCCGGGCTGGCGGTGAAACGCACCGCCGAAGCCCGCATGGACCGGCTGATGCAATGGTCGGTGCTGATCGGCTTCGCACTGATCTTCACCAACCAGTATTTTTCCAACCTGCCTTACTCGATTTACCCGATGGCCAGTTTCTGGAAGGACAGCCCGACGCTGGTTTTGATTCGCACCGGCATCATTCTGGCGTTCCTGGCCGGGTCTTACGCTTGGACCGAGTACGGCGCGCGCCCAGCCTGGAGCTGGATGCAGACGCTGGGCAAAACCTCATTGATGGTCTACTGGGTGCACGTGGTAATCGTGTACGGCGGCTGGACGAAATTCCTGCGGCGCAATCTGACGATTCCGCAAACCGCGTTCGCCACCATATTGTTGACCGCGATGATGGTCGGATTGGCCGCCGCCAAGCTCTGGTGGACCGCCCGCCGCGCCGCGCGGCAGTCGCAGCGCGTGGCCGCAGCCGTGCAGGCGTAACATTCCATTTCGCAATTGCGACGTCACGCCGACGAATGCGGCTACATTTCCGTAACCTGGAGAATCGGCGCAACCAGCATCATCACTTGATCCGCGACGTCTTCCGGCGCGCAGCGGTTCGTCGTTTGAGCCCACTCCTTCACCGCGCCATAGATCGCCCAACTCGCCGTGGCGGCGATCATCTCGGAGCCGATCGCGTTCTCCGAAGGATGCAACTTGAGCCCCTCGAGGAGCATCCGCCGCACCACCGCGATGATCGCCGACTCCATGTGCGGTTGCAGTTGCCGCTGGCATTTCGGGCCTTGCAGTTGCGTCAGGTAGTGACAGACCGCCAGCACAATCGCCTTCAGCGCCGTTGCGCAATCGAACTTTACCTTTCTCTCCGCCAGCAGTTCGTGAAAGCGGCTGCCCACCATGCACTCCAGCAGCGCGAACTTATCCGCATAGTGGTCGTAGAAGGTGGCTCGGTTGACGGTCGCCGCGTCGGTAATATCCTGCACCGAGATTTCATCGAACTCCTTCTTCTTCAGCAGCTTCTCGAGCGACTGCTGCAAAAGCTGGCGGGTGCGCAGGACGCGCGGATCGATCGTGGGGCAGCTTTCTTCGGCCATACCTTTCCCAAAATGCCTTTCCGCTACCCAGTATAAAACAACATTCGTCGTTTTACTTTGAATCGACAGATGTCGCCTAAACATCAGATGTCGTAAAGGAGAAAGAACCCGATGGCAACACTTCTTAGAATTGACTCCAGCCCTCTTGGCAGCGGTGCGTCATTTAGCCGGCAGCTCACTGGCGAGTTCGTCCAGGAATGGCAGCGCAGGCACCCGGACGGCAATGTCATCACCCGCGACCTCGCCACCACTAAACTCGCGCCGGTGAGTGCCGAGTGGATCGGCGCCGCCTACACGCCCGAAGGCAGCCTGACGGCGCGCCAGCGGGAGATCCTTGCGAGTTCCGATGAATTGATCGCCGAACTCAAAGGCGCCGGCGAGTACGTGATCGGTGTCCCGATGCACAACTTTTCCATTCCGTCGGTTCTCAAGCTGTGGATTGACCAGGTGATGCGAGCCGGGAAAACGTTCGTTTATGAGAACGGCGTGCCCGCCGGCCTGCTGGGCAACAAGAAGGCCACTTTCATTACCGCGTCCGGCGGCGTATACGAACAGGGTTCGCCTGCGTCCGCCATGAACTTCGTCGAGCCGTACCTGCGCTCCGTCTTCGGCTTCATTGGCGTCACGGACAACTCATTTCGTGAACGCCGGCGGAACCGCCAAACTCCGCTACGGGGTGGATCGCGACACCATCCTGCAACCGGCTCTGGCGTCGATCCGAGCCCAGTTCCTGGCGGCATAAGTGGCGGACGGCCCGGCCGGGCGGACGGCCGGGGCGGGCGGACGTCCGGGGCGGGCCGGGCATGCCCGGCCCCTACGTTTTGTCGTCTTCTTCGGGGAAAATCTGGTGGGTGAGGTCCTCGACTGGCTTCTCGCGAGTCGCGTCCCACCAACCGGCAGCGAACGCCGCCGCGGCGAGGCCCCAGATCACCAGGTCCGCGCTGTCGAGCGAATGCCGCAGCGCCACGGCCCCGAGGCAGATCAGAGTGCGTAGGACCCAGCCATAGAAGTTTGAAAGCTTCGTCCGGCCCTTGCGCACGCCCACCAGGGCGCGTGCCAGCATATGCGCACAGCCGATGCCGATAATGCCCACCACGCCGCGCAGGAACTCAAATGACATCTGCTCTTACCATGCCGCAGTGCGCGGCCGGTTGCAAGCGCTGAGCCTGTTGCGTGCCGGGGCGGGCCTGGCAGGCCGCGCTGCGGTCCGGCTGCCGGACCTGGGCGCCCGACGCGGGCGGGGGCGTCCGCCCCACTGGCGGAGTATACTCGTTACGAAAGAGGTGACGAAATGAATCGTACCTGGATGTGCTGCCTCGCCGCAGGTGTTGCCCTGGCGGCGCCGCAATATACGAGCCCGGCCGCTACGACGTCAGTGGCGTTCGGCGACAAACAAGTTCGCGTCAGCTATCATGCGCCTTCCATGCACGGCCGCCAGATCCTCGGCGGACTGGTTCCTTATGGTCAGGTGTGGCGCGCAGGCGCCAACCAGGCCACCCTGCTGCACACCGACGCCGATCTGACCATCGGCAAGCTGGTTGTGCCCAAGGGCGACTATTCGCTCTACATTTTGCCTGGAGAGAAGGAGTGGACGCTGATCATCAACACGCAAACCGGGCAGTGGGGCATCAAGCGGGATGGCAGCACCAGCCAAGACCCCACCAAGGACCTCGGCCGCGTTGCCATGAAGTTGACCAAGCCCGCCGCCCCGGTGGAGACGTTCGCCATCACGCTGACCAAGGATGGCAATCAGGGCGCCCTGGCGATGGCTTGGGAGAACACGGTAGCCACGGTGGCATTTGACGCCAGGTGAGTGAGGCAGGTCCCCGACCTGCCAACGCTGGCGCGGGCCGGGCCAACGCTGACGCGGGCCGGGCATGCCCGGCCCCTACGGCGCTGCCTTCTCGAAGCGGTATAACTCGAAGGTCGGGCGGCCGTGCGTGTCGCGGAGCACCCGCAGGAGCCGGCGCTCGTAACCGGCGGCGGCAGCGAAGCGGTCCCATTTCGGGCGGATGTCGGGGAAGAACTCGAAATCGGGTGCGTGGGTAACCCAAACCGCGTCCTGCATCGCGATCATGTCAAGCAACCCGGGTTGGTCGCTGGGAATCATGCCCGGCGCGGGAACCGGGTCCATGCCGACGCGCAACGGCAAGGCGCCGCGGTCGAGCAGCCGCAGGCTCTCCAGGATGTTCCAGTCGGCGCAGTAGACAACGGCCGGGTGCCTCGCCATCAGATCGTCGGAGAGCGGAAACAGGGCGTCGCTCCAGGTCCGGCTGCCGCCGTTGCGGATCGACATGCGGAAGTATTCGTTGGTGACCAGAACGTCGGAGCCAACCAGTAGTGCCAATATAACGGCAACTGCCGGCATGCCGGCACGGCCGAGCCGGCGCGACGCTGCGGCGAAGGAAACCGCCATGATCATCGCCGGCAGAGGCCACAACAGAATCGTGTGATGCACGCTGCCGCCGGCGGAGCGGTTGGCGGCCATCAGGCCCCAGGCCACCGCCAAAGCGATTGCCGCGAATAAGAAGGCCCGCAGTTCCCGGCCGCGCGCCAGCGGCGCCAGCACCAAGGCCAGCAGGCAGGCGTATAACTGCAGGCTGCGCCGCGGATGGCCGAAGCGCTGCGATGCCTCGGCGCTGAGACGTTGGATCGGGTTGGCGGTCGCCCTCGGCGCCTGCGTTTGCCAGTCTTCGGCGAACATGTAGCCAAACAGGCCTTCCCCGTCGATGGTGCGGTTGAGGATGGTGATCTTCCCGCTCAATGCGACTGCATCGCGGGCGGCGCTCTCGCGCACTACGGCGAAATGATCGTGGAGAGTGGAGAGCGCCACGGGGAGCGCGCCGGCGAGGAAAGCGAGCCCGGCAATTGCCAGGCGCCGCGCGCTCCATGCCGCCAGAATCTGGCGCGGCACGGCCGCCAGGGCGCCAATCGCCAGCCCCGACAGCATCCAGGCCGCCAGCATCTTGTCCCAGACCGCCAGGCCCAACAGAAAGAAGCCGGCGGCCAGCCACCAGGCGTTCGTCGAACGGTGGAAAAAGACGAGCAGCAGCAGGGCGGCGCCAATCAACAGGTGCTGGAACGCGACCGGACCCCAGTCGAATGTCGTGGTCAGCAGGTACTGCGAATCGGCCGCCAGAATGACGCATCCGATGACCGCGGCGCGCGCGCCCACGGTAGCTCGGAGGAAGCGGTAGAAGAGCCAGATGCTGGCGGCCCCGGCCAGCACGGCGGGAAAGCGCAAAGCCCATACGCCCGTTCCCCAAAGCTGAAAAACCGGCCGCCAGATCCACGTCTTGAGCGTCCCCAGGTAACTCATGTGCATCAGCGGAATGCGGCCGTGACCGATGTGCACTGCGTAATACCAGAACTTGGGTTGAAATAGCGGGGCGGCCGGCAAAGCCTCGTCTGCCTCAATGCCGAGGCTGCCGATAAAGGCCATTCCCGACAGCACAAAAAAGACGATAGCGGCGGCGGCGCAAATTCGCGCGCGAATTTCGGTTGGGAAGCGCACCATTGTTTCCTTGCCGGCACGCACTTCCTGCCGGGATGGAAGTGAACGAAGTAAACATTGTAGGACGCGGCGGCAAAGGTTGCCTCCTTTGGTGGTGGATTTCCACCACCAAAACGGGTAGCGCGCGGGCTGCCGGTTGCGAATGCCACCCCATGGCATAAGTTTCGGCCGGGTGTATACTGAATCCGCGGGCAGCGTTCTGCATCCAATTACGAGGCACGGCTTACCGCCGCGGCGCATCGGATGCGGAAGGCGGTCGATGCTGGTGGCTCCGGCCAGCAGAGCGTCAAAAGGCTGCATCCGTAAGCTGGCGCCAATCCACTGAAAGAGTTGGAAGGTTCGTCCTTCTCGATCGCTCGGCCGGGTCTCGTCACCGGCATTGAACTCCTGGGCGGGACTGCGGCAGTCTGAGCGCGGCAATGATCGAGCAGCGTCTGGGCGAGCCCCGTGCTCGACGCTCAAGAAATTCTTTATTCCGCCGATAGAGAACAGGTGTGGATCGGCACCCTGTGTTTTTGACGCGGGGCGCGCAGTTTGATTTGGCATTAAGGTTGCTCGGTATGGCTCACCTGGCAGCCGCTGGGCGAACCTGGCGGCGAGGTAGCCCTAACGAGGGGGTTGGCCCTGATGAAACTTTTGGCAATAATTGCCGTCTATAGATTTGCTGGAGGAGACGGGCCAAGAAAAAGAAATTAAAAGAAATACACCATTGGCTGAAGGAGAGGGACCATGAACAGGACAGAGTTGGAAAAACACAAGAGGGTGCTGGAAGCGAAACAGGCCGAGCTGGCGGCCGGGCTGCGAAAGCGCGAAGACATCGCGATTGAAAAAACGCCGGACGCGCTCGATGAAGTGCAACTGGCCGGGGAACGGGAGCTTGCGATTCGCACCTTGGACCGCGAATCCAGTTTGCTGCGCCAGGTGAAGGGTGCGCTGGCGCGCGTGGCCGACGGAAGTTACGGTATCTGCATGCATTGCGAAGAGGAGATTAAGCCCAAGCGTCTCGACGCGGTGCCCTGGACAAAATACTGCATAACATGCCAGGAAGCTGCCGACCGTCACGAATTCGTATCCGATGCCGGCGACACAGCAGACGAGTTTCTGGCCGACGCAGCGTAATTTTCCCGGTTCAACCTCCTGGTCCTGGTGTCTGCACGAAGGGCGCGGGAACATCCCGCGCCCTTCGTGTTTTTGCGAGTCTCGACATGCAATTTGCCACAGGCGTGCGCCAAATTACACACTCGCCGGCATCGCATGTGGTGAAATTTGGGGGTTGTGCCGCAATCGGACCATGGTATCTTTTTGGGAGAAAGCGAACGTGCCGTGGAATTTCTACACCGCGCGCCCGGCCGGCCTCTGCACCTAGGCATTCTGCCGGGTGCCTTCAACCCCGTCACCGTGGCGCATCTCGCGCTGGCGCACGCCGCCCTGGCCCGGGTTGACGAGGTGGTGTTCGTGCTGCCGCGGAGTTTTCCGCACAAGGAATTGAGCGGCGCAGCGCTTGAGGCGCGGGCTGACCTGTTGCTGGCGCTGGCCGAGGGCTCCGCGTCTTTCTCCGTGGCCTGCGCAGATGGGGGGCTCTTCATCGAGATCGCGCGGGAGTGCCGCGCCGCGTATGGGGGTGGCGTGGACCTGTCGATCTTGTGCGGGCGAGACGCCGCGGAGCGCATCGTTTACTGGGACTACGGCGTGCCGGAGGCGATTGACAAAATGCTCGAAGAGTTCGGCCTGCTGGTGGCCTCGCGCCGTGGCGAGTACGTGGCGCCGCCAAGGCTCGCCCATGCCATCCGCCGGCTGGAACTGGATGGCGAGTTCGACCACGTTTCGGCCTCGGAGGTGCGACGGCAGATCGCCGCCGGCGGCGCCTGGCAACACCTTGTTCCGGCCGCGGTGTGCGATCGCGTGTGGCGGCTTTATCGCTGAAACCCCGGTGCGGTTTTCTTCCGGAGCGCGGCACGTACGGTCATGCCTTGCAGCGACGCAGGAATGCTCGCGCCGCGACTATTGGCCGGCCGTGCCTTGCACTTGAAGCGTCGTTGGGAAGCTGACGAAAGTGTCCTGGGCGATGGTGCAGGCCGTGTCCCACTTGGTCGGCAGTTGGGAGCTGAGATGTATTTCCACCAGGAAGGTGCCGAAGCTGCCCGGTATCAAGGTGGAATTCAACACGTCGGCGGTGGTGCCTCCGCAGGTGGCGGCAACAAAACAGCACGTGGTGTCGGGGGGCGCCGTCGGCGGCGCTCCAACGGGGTAAATCGATCCCGTATTGATCAGCCCTCGGTTGAGGTCGTTGATGACGGGCAGCCCCAGGCCGGTAGCGTAGAAATCGATGATCTCGCCGGCGGCTGCCGGGTTCTGCGCCGTAACTGTCTGCCCTTTGATGTTTGCGCAGCAGAGAGCGGAGGAGAATGCGGTCATCGTGGTGCTCGCTCCGGCCGACGTGCTCACGCCGTACGCAATGCCGTTGCCATCCGGGCCTTCCAGGCGGGCCAGGAGGACAATGCGGTCGAAGACTGTGGCTGCGTATGCGGTGACCTGAGGATCGGTGTTGATCAGCGCCAGCAGGTTGTCGCGGATCGTATCCAATGTGTCGCCCGGCGCCGTGGTGTAGGTGTAAGTTCGGCTGCCGACCGTCACCGTGAGGACATCCCCGGCCGACGCTGTGCCGTCGACCGAGACCAGGCCGTGAGCATAGCTCAAGGCGTGCGTGGCCACCGCTATCCGCGGGTTCGAGGACGTATCCACCGAGAACAATCCGGGGTTGGCGGGAACGATGGTCACCGCCACCGGTGAAGTCACTTGAATGCTGCCGTCGCTCATCACCGAGCGCACATAGGCGCTGATGCTGGTCGTGTTGACGAACTCCCATGGGACTTGGGCGTTGATCTGCGTCGGGGACACATAGAGCAGCGGCACTTGAATGCCGTTGAAATACACTTCAACGCCGCCCATCTGGGTGGGCAACGTCGGCTTCGACATGTCAGCCGCGACCGTGTTGGGCCCGAAAGTAAAGTTCGGGCCGGAATTGATGGTGACGATCGTGCCCGGCCCGACGTTGGCTGCACTCCCGCCGCCCGTCAAATTGCCGCTGGCGGCGGTGGCGATGAGCTGCGCGCCGGAAGACAGGCTCGTCGAGTAAGTAATGCTGTTGCCGTTGGATCCGGGAATCTTGGAGGTGAGGACCACCTCGGCGTTGCCGGTGTCCGCGCTCGCGGTCAAATTCGGATCGCCATCGAATGAGTTGCTCGCATTGATCTTCGCGACAACGTTGTAGATCACGTCCGCAAAGGCGTCGGTGGCCGCCACCTCGTAGGTGTAAGTGTTCGTGTTCGTGGATATACACCCCTGGCCCCCGCAACCGGTGGTGACGCTCAGCACGTCGCCATCGTGGATTGCGCCGCTTATGGTGATCGTTCCAGTGGCCGTGATGCTCAGGTTGGCCGAGTTCACGACCGCCTGGTAGGGAAGCGTGACGGGCAAGGGGGTGTATACGGTGATGCGCCGGTTATAAGGATCCGCCACGTAAAGGTTCGACCCGTCCCACGCCAGCGAAGTCGGCGTGTTCATAGAGTCGGCCGCGTTGTTTGCCTGATCGACCGTTCCGCCCACCTGGCCTAGGATGATATCGGCTGACGCGCGGTTGGCTGTCGGAACCTTCTCGTACTCCAGGACTCGGTCGTTGCCGCCGTCGGCGACGTACAGCCGCGTGCCATCGGAGAGCGCGAAGCGAGGGAAGCTCAGTGTGGCATTGCATGCAGTCGGATACGTGGGGGCGTTGTTGCTATCCGTGCCGTTGGATGCAGTGCAGAGAACCGGAACCTCCACATCAGTGGAACCGGCCGTGGTCGCCGCCGTCCCGGTGTAAGCGTTATTCGCCACCGAACTGACCATGTCCGGCTGGCCGATCTCCACATCGGCCGCAACGCCGTTGCTGGTGGGTATGGCGTCCCAGATCAGCACCCGGTTATAACCAAGGTCGGTGACGAACAGGTGTGTGCCATCGGACGTTACCGAGACCGGGTCCAGCATGTTGGATGCGGTGGCGCTGGTGGGCTGGTTCGCGACCGCCGTGGCGCTATAGGTCGTGAAGTTTGGCGCGCCCACCACCACGTCGGCCGCTTTGCCGTTGGTCGTGGGTATGGAATTCCAGATCAGAACCCGGTTGTTCTGCGTGTCCGCCACGAACAGCTTGCCGTTCTGGAGCCACACGCCCTGCGGCCCTCGCAACGAACCGGCAGTGGGCGGTGAGGCCAGCGGCAGCGACGCCCAGTTGGTGAAATTGGTCTGCCCCACCACCACATCCGCCGGCGCGTTGCTGTAGGTGGGCAGGTGATTCCAGATCAACACGCGGTTGTGGTACGTATCCGCGACTGCCAGATGGACGCCATCGGACGCAAGTGCCGAAGGCAATCGCAAATTGTTCTGGCTGGCATTGGTGTTGATCGTGTTGGTGACGAAATCCGGCTGGCCCAGCACCAGATTTGCGGTGCCCACGCAGACCGGGCAGGTAGTCAGGTAAGGCAGTTCCGCGGTGAGCGTGGGCAGTTGACTGGAGAGGTTTTGATACATCAGCACGCGGTTGTTGACCGGCGCCGCCCCGAAAATATTGGAGTCCGCCACGAAAAGCGTGTTGGCGGCATAAGCGATGCCGTTAGCCGCGCCCAGCACCGTGTTGCTGGAATTCGGGTCGGCCGTGGTGAACGTCACCTGGCCGATCACGGCGCGGGCCGCCTGACCCGTCACAAAATCGGCGGCGCATAAGGCCGCCGAGCAGAATAGGATTACCGGAATACACTTCATTGGCAATTTCTGAGGACGCGTCGCACTGGCACTGGTAAGCCCCAATTATAGCAATCGCTAGCACGGCGCGTGAGCGCCCGGAGTGTCGACCAGCAGCCACACGCGTGTGCGGATTTCGCACAACCAGAGGCCGGGCAACCTTCCCGATTCAAACCACTTAACAGCGACAGACGAGGCACGCAACCGGGTAGTGCACGCGGTCCGCCGAAACCGGACCGCCGGACCGACTGAGTGTGTTCCGGAGATGACGGCCGGGCGACACCGTTTCGTGCCAAACGGCCCATACGTTTGGTTTTTCCCGCGGCCAGAAGGAACTGGCACCTAAAGTTCCGGCCGGATGCGCCGATATATTCGGTATGTTCGAGTGGAACGACAAGTTCAGCACTGGCATTGCCAGCATAGATGCCCAGCATCAAGGGCTTTTTTCCATCGGGGCGGAGCTTTGTGCAGCCATGAGCGCCGGCCAGGCAAGGGAGCAGATGGGCAGAATTCTGACCCGTTTGGTGCAGTACACCGCGGCCCATTTCTCTTATGAAGAACGGCTGATGCAGCTTCACGGCTATCCCGACTACGCTGCTCACAAAGCACAACACGACGACTTGACGCGGCAGGTTTCTCAGTTCTACCAGGAGTTTCAGAGCGGGCATATCGCGATCAGCATCCACCTCTTGACATTCATACAGGACTGGCTAGAGCACCATATCGGCCAGAGCGACCTGGGCTACGCCCCATTTCTGGCCGCCAGGGCCGTGGCATAGGTGCAGGGCGATTCGGTCAATAGTTGGTGGCCCGCCGGCAGAAACCGCAGGGGGCGGGCACGTCCGGCCCGCGGCGACGCGCGCTGCCGCGGCACACGCAGGGGTACGCGATGCCACAGGTGCCTGTCGTGGCAACGCGGAGCCATTTTGCCGTGGCCTCAGACGCGGCGGTTTTGAAAATCAGTTCGCGCGCGTTCCGGCTAATCGAGCGGGCGGATCTTGATGTTCTTGAACCAGGCTTCATCGCCGTGATTCTGCAGCGAGATGGGGCAGCGCGCGCGCGGCTGTTTCACCAACAGTTCCCACACCCGCGAGCCTTCGCCCCAGCGTTTCGCCATGCCCCGGACCACCTCGGGCGCATCCAGTCCGGCATCCAGCACCTTTTCGCCATTCAGCCAGTGCTCGATGTGTTGTGCCCGCACCACCAGTCGCGAGTGATTGAACTCGCCCACCGGCCGCGTCCGGTCGGCGCGCGGAGGGAAGATGTCGTACAGCGCCGCCGTCTGGTGAAGGGGGCCGGCGTGCACCGCGTCGGAGTTACGGCCATTGTCGGTGATCTGGTATTCGAAGCCGACGACGTACTCCTGGCCGCGAGCAGGACGGCCGGCAGGCCGGTCAGCCAGCGCCCGGTTAACCTTGTCCTCGAATCGCCCGGCGGGCTGACCGTTCAAGAACACGCGGTCCTGAATGCGATACTTGAGCCCGCTGTTGCCGCCGGGCGAGATCTTCCAGTCCCATTCCAGCTCGAAATCGCCGTAGGCCTCTTCACTGAAGAGGTCCTCCTCGATCCGCGGGTGCGCCACCGCTTTCAGGCAGCCATCCTCGACCACGAAGGAATCGCCGGCCGGCGACTTTCGGGCCGGGTCCTCCCAATGGCGGAAATCGTGGCCGTTGAACAGAAGCACCCACCCGGCCCCCGTTTCCTGTGGCGTCAATTGATTGTCGGCGGCCCATAAACCGCCGAGCGGCAGCGCGGCCACCAGCGCGGCGAAGCAAATCGAACGCAACATGCTCCCATGCTATCAAGCTGCGCCCGGTGATATCCAAAGTAAGCATGGTGCCAGCAAAGAGCCGCGTGCCAGAATCGGAGTGTATGTCCATGCCGGCCGAACCCATGATCCTCCCCCTGCGTAGACAGCTCCCCACCCCTTCCCTGGCAGTGTTTGTGCTGCTGCAATTGGTGGATATCGTGACCACCCTGCTCGGCCTGCGGATGGGCGCACACGAGGGCAGCTTCTTCATTGGACGCCTCATGAAGATGGATCCGATGGCGGCGCTGCTGATCTCCAAACTGTTCGCAGTCTGTCTGGTCGGGATGGCGTTACGCTGGCGCCGGCCGCGCGTCGTGGTGCTGCTGAACTACTGGTCGGCGATCGTCGTAGCCTGGAACCTATTCGCCATCTATTCCACCGTACTACTCCATTGAAGCAAACGCGGTTAACAACACCGCGCGGGCCAAGGCCGACTGATATCGACAAAAAATGCGGAGACCGTGACCGCTCTCCAAGACGCGTTGTACGACAAAGACTGGCACGTGCGCGCCGCCGCCATACATTCGCTGGCGCTGCAGAACGATCCGGCTGCCAAGTAGTTGTGGGGCAGACCCCCTGGTCTGCGGCCGACGCCCTCGCCGGCCTTTCTTGCTTTGCGGAACCGCAACATTGTCCATCCAACAGCGGGACGAGGGCGTCCCACGCAGACCAGGGGGTCTGCCCCACGGCAAGCGCAGAGTTGTGCGTGCTATAACTGGCATGTCGTACCGCGCATAGGCGCCGACCGATGTTCCTTTTCGATCTCTTCCGCTCATTTCTGCCGCTGCACAACCCGATCGGCTTCGGAGCGGTGGACTTCATCGAGTTCGCGCTGGCGGCGATGCTGGTGCTGATGGCCGCCCTGCGCGGGCGCGTGGAGCCCGCCGCGCGCCGCCTGGCGGAGAGCGGTGCGTGGTCGATGCTGTTTCTGGCGCTGCTGCCGATCGCTTTGCGGCTGGCGCTGTTGCCGCGCTTCCCTGCCCCAACGCCGGGCGGCGCCGATGATTTCAGCTACCTGCTGCTGGGCGACACGCTGGCACACCTGCGCCTGGCCAATCCGGTGCATCCCCTGCACCAGTTCTTCGAAGCCGTGTTCATTCTGCAGCAGCCGGCCTACAGCTCGATCTTTCCGTTAGGGCAGGGCCTGGTGCTGGCGCTCGGCCAGATCTTCGGCCATCCCTGGGTGGGAGTGGCGCTTTCGGTGGGCGCATTATGCGCGGGCTGTTATTGGATGCTGCGCGGCTGGACAACCGCCGGCTGGGCGCTGACGGGCGGCGTGCTGGCGGCGCTCGAGTTCGGTCCGCTCAACCAGTGGATGAACCTCTACTGGGGCGGCGCGGTCTCGGGTGTCGCCGGGTGCCTGGTGTGCGGAGCGCTGCCTCGCCTGCGCCGCGCACCCACCACGCGCAACGCGGCATTGCTCGGTGCGGGCCTGGGAATTCAACTGCTCACGCGGCCCTTCGAATTCGCGCTGCTCGCGATTGCGGCCGCTGTGTTCCTGCTCCCCGGCTGGCGCCGCTTTCTTCACGCGCTGCCCATCGTCGGCGTCACGCTCCTGCCCGCAGTTTCGCTCACCCTGGCGCAGAATAAGGTCGTGACCGGAAGCTGGACCACGCTGCCCTACATCCTCAGCCGCTACCAGTATGGTGTGCCGGCGACCTTCACGATCCAGCCCAACCCGGTGCCACACCGCGCGTTGACGCCGGAACAGGATCTGGACTACCGCGCCCAGTCAATCGTTCACGGCGATGGCCCCGAGACGCCGGCGAATTACATCGCGCGGCTGGGAGAGCGGCTGCACTTTTACCGCTTCTTTTTCTATCCACCGCTGATGGTCGCGCTGCCGGCCTTTCTAGCGGCGATCGTCTGGCGGCGCCGGCTGCTTTTGTGGGCTTTGGGGGCCATCCTGCTGTTCGCGCTGGCGGACAACTTCTATCCGTACTTTTACCCGCACTACATTGCCGCGCTGACGTGCGTGTTCGTGCTGGCGGGCGTGGCCGCGCTCGAATTTCTGAGCCGCTGGCCAGCCGGGGGAGCGGCGGCGCGGCTCATCGTGTTCCTCGCAGTGGCCCATTTCCTGTTCTGGTACGGCATGTTTTGCGGCAATCAAACGATGCTGCTTGCCGCCGGGCGTTATGACACGGGCGACTTCATCAACTATGGCGATCCCGAGGGCCGCATCCGCATCAACGACCAACTGGCATCGCTGGCAGGCAAACACCTGGTCTTTGTGCACTACGGCCCGCAGCACATGTTTCACGAGTGGATCCACAACGCCGCGGATATTGACGGGGCGGACGTCGTTTGGGCCTCCGACCTGGGTTACGCGGAGAATCAGAAACTGATGGAGTATTACGCCACGCGGCGCGCCTGGCTGGTCCAGCCCGACGCCCGGCCGCCGCAGATTGTGCCGTACCCGTAGGCGACGCCAGGTTACCCAACGATGGCGTGGCGCGCTACCCAAAGTCGGCATGGATTGCGCCGGGCATGGGTCATAGTATCGTTGTTGCAGCGACTTATGTATTGTTGCGCGGAAATGCGGTACTGCGTGGCCGCTCACCATCCCCAGTCCGGCACGCCTGGAATCGGGGCTACTGAGGGCAGATGACGGGCTCGGTCGAGAGCACACAATCGAACCAAAAGCGGCGATCCTGGGCGGACAGCCGGCTGCTGGTGGCGGCGATCTTTCTGGCATCGCTGGCCACCAGCGCCGCTCAATTTCCAAAGGGCCGATTTGGCGCCGGCTTCGAATCGGTCACGTTGGCTCGTAACCTGGCCGAACACGGCGAATTCGCGAGCCCGTTCCTTTTCCCGACCGGCCCCTCGGCCCACCTGGCTCCGTTATTCCCGGCTTTCCTGGCCCTGCTGATCCGGCTTTTCGGCTATTCATCGGTCTTCGTGGTGATGGCATCGGCGTGCGCGATGTTGACGCAGGCGCTGCAGAACGCGCTGCTGCCGGCGGCCTCGAGTTTGCTTTTCTCCGACCGCCGTCCCGGGATCTGCGCGGCTCTACTGGCTATTCCGCCGGTGGTTAATCTTTACATTCCCATGTGGGAAGGCATATACTGCGCCACCGGCTTGATTCTCTTCTGCCTGTACTCGGCGCGCCAGGTCCGCCGCGGCGGCACCTCTGGCTTGCTTCTGACCGGCGTCGCAATGGGGCTGCTGGCGCTGCTCAATCCTGCGTCCGTTCTAGTGGCTGGACCGTGGCTGGTCTTCCTGCTATGGGACGCCGTGCCGCGGGGCCGCGCACGGGTGTGTGTCCTCGTAGCCGTCGGGTCTGTGGCCACGCTGTTGCCCTGGACCGCCCGAAACTATAGCCAGTTTCACGCCTGGTTTTTCGTACGCGACAACCTGGGGATCGAACTCTACGTCTCGAATAATGATGCTGCCCAGCCGACCATCTACGCCAACAAGACGAACGCTATTCTGGCGCTGCACCCCACGTATTCGCAGGCGGAGGCTGCCGCCGTCCGCGACCTCGGCGAAGTCCGGTACAACCGGCTTCGCCTTCGCACCGCACTCGATTGGATCCGTTCGCACCGCGACCGCTTTATCGCCCTCACGCTGGTGCGGATGCGGCTCTTCTGGTTCCCGGACCCGGACGTCGACGCATGGCACGGCTGGGCACTTTCCTCGATCACAATCGCGAGCGCGTTGGGGCTGGCCCTGCTGGCCGTACGCCGCAGGCCGGTTGCCGTCTTCACGGCCGTAGTGTTTGCCGTTTTCCCGCTCGTTTATTACGTCGTCCAGATGGATGCTCGTTACCGGACGCCCATCCTCTGGCTCTCGCTGCTGCTCACCGGCTACTTGCTGGTGTTCTGCTGGGACGCCGTTGCGGCCCTGCGGCGGGCACGATCCGCCGCCTGAACCGGCGCGGCGCCCTGCTTACCAACCGGCGCGGTGGGCGATGTAGGTTTTGAGGGCGAGGCCGGCCATCAGAACCCAGACCGCGTCGCGCAACAGGCCGCCGTCGAGCGTGAATCCGGCCAGGACGGCAAGCACGGCGTATACGCCCATGGCGGCAGTGAAACGGTTCTTCACGGAAGCTTCCATTGTCGCCTAGCGCGGCGGCCGCCGTGGCTGTGGGGCAGACCCCCTGGTCTGCGCGGGACGCCTTCGTCCCGCTGCCGGATCGACGATTTTGGCGTCCCGCAAAGCAAGAAAGGCCGGCGAGGGCGTCGGCCGCAGACCGGGGGGTCTGCCCCACTTTCCCGAGGCGGCCGCCGTGGCTGTGGGGCAGACCCCCCCGGTCTGCGCGGGACGCCTTCGTCCCGCTGCCGGATCGACGATTTTGGCGTCCCGCAAAGCAAGAAAGGCCGACGAGGGCGTCGGCCGCAGACCGGGGGGTCTGCCCCACTTACCGACGCGCACGTAGTCTCGCGTGCGCCGCGGCGCGTCTATCGCCGCGGCATGTTGTAGGCGAAGTTGAGCTGGACCACGATGCGCTCGCCTTTGAACTCGGCCGGCAGCGGGGGGAACGGGTTGGATGCGCTGATGCCGGCCACGGCGGCTTCATCGAGCGGCCGCATGCCGGATTGCTCCGCGTACACCAGCTTGAGCACGGATCCTGTCCGGCCGATGGAAAACTGAATCGAGACACGGCCGCGCAAACCGAGCTTGACGCTTTCCGGCATCACCGCCGTCCAGTTGCGGCGCACCGCGGCCAGAACCTGCATCAGGTAGGACCGGAAATCGACGCCCATCGGATCGCTCTTCAACTCCACGTTGGCGCCCGGCACACCGGGCGTGGACGGCTGTCGAATGCCGCCGTAGACGAACGGGTCCGACGCGCCGGGATCGCCCACGACAAGCGGCCCGCCGACGCCGCGGCCGTGGGCCTCATCCTGGATCGCTTCCGTCACCGAGCTGCGGGGCATCGGCACGCGTCCCGTGACCTGTCCGGACGGCGCCGCACGGCCGGCATTCTCGAGCGTCAGCTTGGGTTGTTCCGCCACCTGTATCTGGGGCTGCACCTGGGCGAACTGCGGCAGCTCGGATTTGGGCGGCTCTTTGGTGGTGTCGATCCTGGGGGCTTCGGGCAACGGCGCGGGCGCGGCGGCCTTGGCGGCGGGCGCCGAAGGCATGACTAACGGGCGGGGCTTCTCATGCACCGCCGGCGGCGCCTGCGGCATCTCCACGCGCGGCCGTTCGGCGGAAGACCGCACCTCGAATTCCGCCGTGACCTTGCTCCGGTTGGGAGCTTTCTGGGTGAGCTCGGTGGGCGGCTCGATAAGCGGCGTGATGGTGCGCTCGAGCGCCTGCCGCGGCCCAACGGTTTCCGGCAGCGTGAACAGGATCACGACCGCCAGAACGTGAATCGCGATGGTAGCGAGGGCCGCTTTGCGGTGCCGCGTGCCGGCGCCGGCATCCCCCCAGTCGGTCAGCAGGTGCAGTTCGGCGTCAATCGGCTCGGCGTCAATCGGTTGATTGGCTACGGTTTCCATCCCGCGGTCAGGGTGTGCGAGACCACTTGCGAATGCTCCTCGATTTTATCAAGAATCGCCAGCGCCACACTCAATGTTTGACGCGCAGCGGCCCCGGAACATTTCGCCACGTTGCGGGTTTCCACCGCGTCCAGAAAGGCTTCCAGTTGCAGCTTCAAGGGTTCGCTTTTTTCGAGTTGCGCCTGCTGGAAGCCGATCTGCCGCGCATCGTCCACCGAGAAAATGGCCAGGTCCTGGCGCGCGTAATCGAGCGACAAATACTGCCGCGGCTGGAAGAGCCGCAGCTTGCGCACCCGCTCCGTGGAAACGCGGCTGGCGGTCAGATTGGCCACGCAGCCGTTGGGGAATTGCAGCCTCACGTTGGCGATATCCACTTTGGACGAGAGAACACAAATGCCGGCGGCTCGAATTTCCGCGGGCTCTGCCCCGGCCAGCGCGAGCACGATGTCCACGTCGTGGATCATCAAGTCCAGCACCACGTCCACATCCAGGCTGCGCGGGCTGAACAGGTTCAAGCGGTGGATCTCGAAAAACAGCGGCACCGTGGCGCGCCGTTCCAGTTCCAGCACGGCTGGATTGAACCGCTCCAGGTGACCCACTTGCAGGATGCGGCCCTGGCGGGCGGCGCTATCGATGATGCGGCTGGCGGCCGCCGTATCCACCGCAATCGGCTTTTCGACCAGGACGTCGATGCCGGCTTCCAGCAGCTCGCACGCCACCGCCTCATGCGCGCTGGTCGGCACGGCGACGATGGCGGCATCCACTTTCCCCGCCAGGTCGCGCGTATCGGCGAGGGCCACGCCGCCGTGCGTAGCCGCAGCTTCTTCGGCCCGCGCTCGATCGATATCTACGATAGCGGCCAGCTCGGCGCGCTCCGTTTCCCGCGCCACGCGGCAATGGTTGCGGCCAAAAGCCCCCGCCCCCACCACCGCCAGCCTGATCTTCGACATAGTGATTTCCCGTGCCCTCGCGCCAGGAGCTGTGGCGCACGCACGAGTGCGCGCGCCACGAGCGTATCCAGGCTTACGGCGTTTGCAGCACTTTCGCTTTCTTGAAATCGCCGGCCTTGACGTAGCTGAACTCGGCCGGAACCACGTGCTTGCGGAACGCCGCGTTCACTTCATCCACGGTGAGCGTTTCGATTTTGGCATCCAGCGCCTGGTCGAACTTCATGGTGCGGCCGAACCGTTCGCGGACCAGCAGCAAGCTGGCCAGCGACCCATCTTCACTCCGCTGCAGGTTCAGCTCATCCTTCCATGCCTTCTTCTCCGCCGCCACTTCGCTCGCCGTGAAGCCGTCCTTCAACAGGCGGGCCAGCTCTTCACGGAAGTCGGCTTCCACCTTGGGGGCGTTCTGGGGAGCGCATATCGCCCGGACCGAAACAGTTGCGCCGTCGTCCTTTGCCGGCACGTTGATTCCGGAACCGACCCCATAACTGAACCCATCCACGTCGCGGATGCGGTGCACCAGCCGCGAGGAGAACGTGCCACCGAAAACCCGGTTGGCGAGCATGATGGCGGCGTAATCGGGATCGTCCATGGTTAGCGGCGTGTTCATGCCGGCGTCGAACATCGCGTTCTCCTTATCCGGCGTTTCGATCTTCCGGTCCATCGCATCCACTTTCTTGTATGGCTGCGCGACGCGCTCGAAGTGGGTGGCGCTCTTCCAGTCGCCGAACAACTCTGCCGCCAGCTTTTGGATCGCTGCGTCATCGAACTGGCCGACGACCACCAGCTCGGCGTTGTCGCCGCCATAGAACTGCGCGTAGAATTTCTTCGCGTCGTCCAGCGTGACCTTCTTCAGGTCCTCAATCTGCTCGTCGAGCGTGCTCACATAGCGCGTGTCGCCGCGCGGAAAGGGCTTCAGATGGCGCTGCAGCTCCAGCGGGGCGAGGGCCTGCGGCTCGGTCTTGGAAGCTTCGATGCCGGCCAGCCGTGTCTGCCGCGCCGGTTCGAATTCGCTCTCCGGGAAAGAGGGCTCGCGCAAAACTTCCGCCGCCAGCCGCAAAGCGCCAGGCAGGTTGGCTTCGACCGTCTCGATGCTGGCGCTGGCGCCGAGCACGCTGCCATTCACGTTCAGCTGCGCCTTCAGCCGGTCCATCTCATCCTGGATCTGCTGGCGCGACTTGTTCCTGGTGCCGCGCATCAGCAGGCTGCCCGTCATCTCCGCCGCCGTCTCCTGGTTCATCAGCGATTTTTCGTCGCCGTAGCGGATTCCGAGCTGCACATGAACCGTGCCGCCGCGGGTTTTCTTGGGCAGCAGCACCAACATCATTCCGTTCTTCAGCCTGACCCGCTTCACCCGCGACTCAATGTTAGCCGGCGACGGATTAAATACCTCACCCTGGGAAACCGTTTCCCCGCCTTTGTAATTCTTGAACACCACGGCCAGGTCGGGCGATTTGGGGATCTCCGCCCGATCCGGTGTCTTGTCGGGGATAAACTCACCCAGCGTGCGGTTCGATTCCTTGATATAGGCCTTCGCCACGCGCGTCACGTCTTCGGGAGTGATATTCTTGAGTTCGTCGCGCTCCAGGAACATCAGGCGCCAATCGCCGGCCGAGAGCACCTCGCTCAGCCCTAAGGCAATCGACTGCGTGTCCGTCATCGCGAGATCGAACTCTTTCAGCAGCCGCGTTTTCACGCGCTCCACTTCTTCTTTACTAGGACCTTCGTTGACCAGGCCCTCGACCGTCTTCAAGAGAATGCCGCGCGCGTCGTCCAGAGACTGTTCCGGACGCAATATCGCGTAGGCAAAGATCACGCCCGGATCATGCAAGTTGAGCGAGTCCATGCCCGCGTTGGCGGCCTTCTTATTGTCCACCAGGGCCTTGTACAACCGGCCGGACGGGTTGTCGCCTAGTATGCCGGCCAGCACTTCCAGCGCCACCGTATCCGGGTGCCCCTCGGCAGGCACGTGATACATCACCGCCACTGCCTGCTGGTTCCCCACGCGGCGCAACGTCACGGAGCGCTCGCCGTCCTGCGTGGGCTCGACGGTGTAGGTCGCCTCCAGCGTGCGAGTAGGCCGCGGAATACGTCCCAGAGTGTCCGCCACCCACTGCAGGGTCGTGGTCTCGTCGAACTTGCCGGCTATGGTCAGCACCGCGTCGTCGGGTTGATAGTACTTCTCATAGAAGGTGGCCAGATGAGGAATGGACACATTTTCAATGTCGGAGCGGCTGCCGATGGGCAGGTGCCCGTAGGCGTGCCATAGGTACGCGGTCTCCAGGAGCCGCTGGAAGAGCATGTTGACCGGGCTGTTCTCGCCCATCTCGAATTCGTTCCGCACCACCGTCATTTCTTTGTCGAGGATGGCTTTCTCGATGCGGGTGTTCACCATACGGTCGGCTTCGAGTTCCAGCGCCCAGCGGAGATTCGCATCGTTTGCGTTGACGGTTTCGAAGTAGTTGGTGCGATCCCACGCCGTGGAACCGTTCATCTGCGCACTGTGGTCGGTCAGTTCCTTCTTGATGTCGGTGCGCGTCTTGGTTTCGCGGAACATCAGGTGCTCCAGCAGGTGCGCCATGCCGGTTTCACCGTACCCTTCCTGGCGCGAGCCCACCAGGTAGGTCACATTCACCGTCACCTTAGGCTTGGAGGTGTCGGGAAACAACAGCACGTGCAGGCCATTCGGGTACGCGTACTCGGTGATACCCTCGACCGACGTTACCTTCTGCACGCCCGACGGCAGAGTCTGGGAAAACGCCGCGGCTGCGAGGAGCAGGGCTGACGTAGCAATTGTGAATCGCACAATATGGCGCATGGATACCTTTCTTCGGATCATTGGTATGACGTGTTCCGCGCCGCTTTGGTCACGCGCGGCGATTCTGATCCGCGACCGTCAGGGAGCGGTTACCCGATCTATACCGGAATGCCACACTAGGCCGGATTATAGCAACTGGTAGGGCACGCTTAGCTTGCCGCAGTTCCTTGCAAGAAACTACGGCAAGCTAAAGCGTGCCCCACCAATCCTTCAAGCCTCAATGCCAACAATCGCGATATCGCCTTCGTTAGCCGCTTCAATCATTTCCGCGCGGTCGAGCAGCAGCGTCCGCCCCGCCTCCACGGCGAGCACGGTGGCACCACACTCGCGCATCACCGGAATCGTCGCACGGCCCACCGTTGGCACGTCGAATAGCAGATGCTCGCGGCGCCGCGCCACTTTGACCAGCGCCAGGCGCCGGCCGTTGACCAGTCCGGCCGCGCGGCGAAGCATGGCGTCGGTGCCTTCCATGGCTTCCAGGGCCACGCAGGCGCGCTCGGAAATCGCCACCGCCTGTCCCACGTCGAAACCCGCCAGCGCGTTGGCGACGCGGCAGCCATATTCCACGTACGCCATTTCTTCCTTGTCCGGCTTGCGCCGCGTCATGGCGCCCGCGGTGGCCAGCAGCGGTTTCAACAGCCAGGTGGAATCGCGCAGGTGAATGCCCTCGCCTTCGAGCACCTTCACCACCCCGCCGATCAGCCCATCGGTGTTGCGCGCGGGCAGCGACGCCAGCAGCTTCACCAGGCGCCAGTCGGGCACAATCGACGAAAAGATTTTGGCGTGCTTCACCTGCCCGCACATCACTACTTCGGTGATGTCTTCGCTCTTGAGAATCTCGATGAGTTTGCTCAACTGGCCAAGCGAGATCCAGTGGCACCGCGGGGCGAGCCCGGCTACTTCGGGCGATGCTTCTTCTTCGATCGCGATCACCGTGACATCGAGTCCCAGCCGCTGTGCGCTCTCGAGCGCCAGCAGCGGAAACCGCCCGTTCCCGGCAATCAGCCCGTATCGCATTTATTTCAGCTCCCGAGTGCTGTGGGGCAGACCCCCTGGTCTGCGCAGGACGCCCCCGTCCCGCTGTTGGCTCGAGGAGCAAGGCCGGTCAAGAACGACAAGAAAGGCCGACGAGGGCGTCGGCCGCAGACCTGGGGGTCTGCCCCACTGCGCAAATACTCCTGTAGTGTATCCATGCCCTATTTAACGATGCCGCGCTCGGAAGCGTGGATGAAGGCGATCAATTCGTCGATCTCGAGAAGCGCCGGAACCTCGGCGCGGATGCGGTCGATGGCTTGCGAGGTGTTGAGGCCGGCGCGCGTCAGCAGACGGAACGCGGTTTGCAGCGCTTCGACGGTGGCCTTGTCGAAGCCGCGCCGCTCCAGCCCGATTGCGTTGGCACCGAATACGGCCGATTCCGGCTTGTGGCTGGTGAGCGAATACGGCAGCACATCCTGCTTGATCACGCTGTACGGGCCGATGAACGCGTGCTTGCCGATGTGACAAAACTGGTGAATGCCGCTGAACGGGCTCACGTCCACCCAATCTTCAATGATGACGTGGCCGGCCACGCCCACGCTGTTGCCCAGGATCACGTGATCGCCGATGCGTACGTCGTGCGCCGCGTGCGCCTGTACCATGATCAGGTTATCGCTGCCGATGGAAGTGACGAGGCCGCCGCCAGCGGTTCCGCGATGGATGGTGACGAACTCGCGAATGCGGTTGCGGTGACCGATGCGCGTTTCGGCGCGCTCACCTTTGTACTTCAGATCCTGCGAGGCCACGCCCACCGTGCTGTACGGGAAGAAAAGATTATCCTCGCCGATCCAGGTGGGGCCTTCCAGGTAGATGTTGGCCATCAGCCGCGTGCGGGCGCCGATTTCCACCTCCGGCCCGACGATGCAGTAGGGGCCGATGTCAGCGCTTTCCGCCACGCGCGCCCGCGCGTCGACGATCGCGGTCGGATGAATGGGCATCGGCTACGCCGGGGCGGGGCCGGTCTCTTCCTTGTCCGCCAGCTTACACATCACTTCCACCTCGGCCACCACCGCGCCATCCACCGTGGCCACGCCCGCCATTTTGGCGACGGTGGCCTTGCGCTTCAGCACCTTCATCTCCATCCGCAGCACGTCGCCCGGCACCACCGGCTTGCGGAAGCGCGCGTTCTCCACCGCCACCAGGAGCACCAGCTTGCTATGCCGGTCGGGGATGGATTTCAGCACCAGCACGCCGGCGGTCTGTGCCATAGCCTCGATGATCAACACGCCTGGCATCACAGGGAAGTCCGGGAAGTGCCCGGTGAAAAACGGCTCGTTGTGGGTGACGTTCTTGATGCCCACCACGCGCTCGGCTTCGAGCTCAACAATGCGGTCCACCAGCAGAAACGGGTACCGGTGCGGGAGGATGTCCCGGATTTCATTGATATCCAAAATGGCCATGGAAGTGAGTATTATAACAGCCGTGGATCCGATTCTCCGGCAAGTGAAGGGCTACCAGCCGATGATGCTGGACCTGATCGGGCATTTTGTCGAATGCGAGTCGCCCAGCGACGATCGCGCAGCGGTGGATCGGTTCGTCGACATGGTGTGCGACACTCTGGCGCCGGTGGCACGAGTGAAGACTGTATCCGGCGGGCAATTCGGCCGTCACCTGCTCGCCGAAATGAACCTGCCCGGGCGCAGGAAGAGCGGGCAGATTCTGGCGCTGGGCCACTCGGACACGGTTTGGCCGCTGGGCACGCTGCGCACCATGCCGTTCCGGAGTTTCCGCGGCCGGCTCTGGGGGCCGGGTGTGCTCGACATGAAAGCGGGGATCGCGTTCTTCATCTTCGCCGCCCGCGCGCTACGCGAACTGGATTTGCCTGTGCCCTCGCGGGTTCTGCTGCAGCTCAACTCCGATGAAGAGGTGGGCAGCGGGAGCTCGCGCGCGCTTACGGAAGAAAACGCGAAACGCAGTTACACGGTCCTGGTGCTCGAACCGGGCACCGGCGTGGAAGGCAAGCTCAAAACCGCGCGTAAAGGAGTGGGCGCTTTTACGGTGACGGTTCGCGGCAAGGCGTCGCACGCCGGCGTGGATTTCCAGGCGGGCGCGAGCGCGGTGCTGGAGCTGGCGCGGCAGATCGAAGTCATCGCCGGATTCACCAAGCTCGATCGCGGCATCACCGTGAACCCGGGAGTAATCGCCGGCGGCACGCGCTCCAACGTGGTGGCGGCCGAAGCGCGCGCCGAGGTGGATATCCGCGTGGCGCGGTTGCGCGACGCGGCAGGGCTGGAACGGAGATTTCGCGCGCTGAAGTCGTTCGACCGGCGCTGCAGCATCGCAGTGAGTGGCGGATTGAACCGCCCGCCACTGGAACGCAGCGCCGGCGTGAGGCGGCTGTTTGGCACCGCACGGAAGCTGGCGCTGGAGTTGGGAGTCGATTTGGAAGAGTCCTCGACCGGCGGCGGTTCGGACGGCAATTTCAGCGCGGCGCTGGGCGTACCTACGCTTGATGGTCTCGGCGCGGTTGGCGAAGGTGCCCACGCCGCGCATGAGAGCATCCTCATTAACCGCATCGCCGACCGCACCGCGCTGCTCGCCAAACTGCTGCTGGAGCGGCCGCCGGTTTGACAGACGACACAAACCGATCGTCTGTCCTACCTCTGCCGACTCAGATCAGCACCAGGCCGCGGCGGATGCCGATGGTGACGGCTTCGGTGCGGCTTCCGGCATTGAGTTTCCCCAGGATCGAGGCCACGTGAAACTTCGCCGTGTGCTCGGAGATGCCGAGCTTCCAGGCGATTTCTTTATTGGCATCGCCTTCGGCCACCAGGCGCAGCACATCCAGCTCGCGGGCCGTCAGCGCGGCCGACGCAGCCGAAGCCGGCACGGGCGTTGACGCGGCCAGCAGCGGCTCCAACTCTCCCGGATCGATCACGGCCAGCCCGCCGGCGGCCGCTTCCACGGCGGCGAGGATCGCGCCCGGAGAAGCGTCGCGCGCCAGTACCGCGCGCACACCCAGCCTGAAGGCCTCGTGCGTAAACGAGGGCTGCGATTCGGCGCTCAGCAGAACGATGGCCGGCGTGCGGGCCGCAGCCGGCGGCAGATCTTCCAGCGCGCCAGCGGCCAGCAAAACATCGGGGTGGAGCGCCTCGGCGGAGGACGCATCGGGGAACGATCCGGCCAGGAGCAGACCGGGAGCCGACGCCACCAGGGTTTCCAGGCCCGCGCGCGTCATCGCGGAGCGCGCGGCGATGAGCACACGGATCACGCCGCCTCCGCCGCGCGCGCCCCCAAGCGGACCACAGTTTCCCGCACCGGCAAACGGCCGCTCGAAAGCGCACCGCGCATGAAGCGCAGACGCAGTGCAGGCTGGCCCGAATCGAGCGCGTCGTAAAGCTCGTCGAGCGGCAGCAGCAGCAAATCGCCGGCCTTGAGCGAAGCCATGGCGGCGGCGCCGTCCGGTTCCACGTCGAGGATCAGAACGCCAGCGGAGACGGGCCGCAGCGTTACGCCCAGCGATGGGCGCGGGCCGCGGCGCACGAAGTCGGCGGCATCGTTGGAAGGCACGGCAACGCCGAGTCCGTTGACGACGGCGGTGTTGATGCCGACCACCCAGCCTTCCGCGTTGGCCAGCGGGCCGCCCGAGTTGCCCGGAGCCAGGCGCACCTGGGCGCGGATCCAGGCGCGATTACCCATACCGCGGATCGGCCCCACCGAGTGCACCACGCCGGTGGATACGGCGCCGGCAAAACCGAGCGGGCTGCCGACCGCGATTACCAGTTCGCCCGGCCGCAGCGACGACGAGTTGCCGGCGGCGGCCGCATCGAGCGATGCCGCGGCGACCCGCAGCGAAGCCAGGTCGCGGCGCGCATCGCGCGCGATCGCCCGCGCCGGCAGCCGCCGCCCGTCCCAGAGCTCCACTTCAAGATCCGCGCTGCGCGCCACGTGGGCGTTGGTGACAACCAGCCCATCGCTCGACCAGATGACGCCGGACCCGCTGCCACGGCCTGCCTGCGAGTGAACCTGCACCGTTGAGCGGCGCAACCGCTCGGCCACTTCACCGAATCCCCGCATGTCAGCTCCTCCGCGGCCGTTCGCCAATGGCGATCGCGAGCGAGCGGGAAGCCCCGCCGCGCACCACCTGCACTTCAATCGCGCTCCCTACGCCGTGGGTTTCGAGCACGGTCTGTATGTCGTCGGTGTCGGCCACTGCAGTACCGCCGAGCGCGACCAGCACGTCGCCAATCAGCACGCCCGCCTGCGCCGCCGGTCCCTGCGGTTCGAGCGAAAGAACGATCAGGCCTTTTTGATGATCGGGCAGTTCCACCGGTTGCAAGCCGACGCCCAGGTAGCCACGCGCCACGCGTCCGCGGGCCAGCACTTCGTCCACTACCCGGTTGATGGTGGACGCGGGAATCGCGAGGCCGGCGATGCGCGACAGTGCAGAAGTGGCGATTCCCAGAGCCTGCCCCGCCGAGTTCAGCACCAGCCCGCCGGAGGAACCCGGATAGAGCGTCAGATCGAGCCGGATATAGCGGTCCAGCCGGCCGCCGCGCCAGGTGCGCCACGGGCCGCTCACCGCGCTGACGATGCCCAAGGTTGCGTTGATGCCGGAGTCTTCGGAGCGGCCGAGCGCCAGCGCCAGATTGCCGGGCACAGGATCGTCCGGGGCTGCGACCGCCGGCTTGCCCGGCGCCTCCACTTTCAACACCGCAAGATCGGTGCCCGGGTCGGTGCCGGCCAGCGTGGCGGCGGCATTGCTGCCATCGGGCAGTGTGACGGTGATTTCGTCCTCGCGCCGCACGGTGTGCTCGGCGGTGACCAGAATGCCGGGGCGCCAGAAGGCGGCGCTCGAAGAAAACCGGGGCCGCGCGTGCACCGCCGCCACCGAGCCCGCTGCCCGCTCCACTACCGCCGCGAGTTCCGCGGACAAGGCCGCCAGTTCGTTTGCCATAAAGGACCTCCCTGTAGCTTCAGGATGCCCCATGGAGATCTTTCGCACATCAGGAAATCGGGCAGGTGGACGCTAGCCGGAAGAGCGGGCCGTACGCAGGAAGCGCCGTACCGGTACCGCGCACCACGCCGGAGAGGTTAACTGGTTTCGTATCTTGCCGGAGCCGCTGTAAGCCATTGGTAACTATGACCCACATAGAAATTTTCAATTGGACGCGCCCACTCCCACGGTTTAGGTTGAGACATGGGAACAGCAATGAGGATGGCCGTAGCGGATGCTGAGGTTGGCCTGTTGCACCGGATCAGCAACATCGTCAGCTCGGAGTTGTCAGTCGACGAAATTTTGGGCGGGGTGCTCGGCCTCGCGACGCAGGCCACAGCTTGCGACGCGTGCCTGGTTTACCTCTTTGACCGTCAATCGAACGAAATCGTGCTGCAGGCCTCGCTGGTGCCGCACGCCGCGGATTTGGGGAAGCTGCGGATCAAAGTGGGCGAGGGAGTAACCGGCTGGGTGGCGGAGCACATGTCGGCGGTGGCGCTGGCGGAGGACGCCTTCGCCGACCCGCGGTTCAAGCATTTCCAAACGCTGATTGAAGATACGTACGAGGCGTTCCTTTCGGTGCCGCTGGTCAGCGCCGGCGACCTG
>Ga0209415_10002297_pt1 | contig 35865 bp, 36 predicted proteins | sample PeaSoiSIISIP2007_FD_187696 | JGI IMG/M metagenome (GOLD analysis project Ga0209415, IMG submission 187696) | Peat soil microbial communities from Weissenstadt, Germany - SII-SIP-2007 (SPAdes) (version 2) | ecosystem: Environmental > Terrestrial > Soil > Wetlands > Peat | place: Germany... | reverse complement strand
AATGTAGGCGCTGCCGACCGACGTGATACCGTCGCTCTTGAAGAAAGTAACCGTAAGCGCGTGGCCGCCGCCGCCGACGGGGGCGGTAAGTGTGGTGGGATAGCGCGAGGAAGCTATCGGAGCAACCACCGGAGCGACACAGGTTGGACAGAAGTTGTTACCGAAGATGGAAATGGTCTGATAAGGCGACACGTTTGGCTGGGTGCCGGGCGTAGCTTCCATCAACGCAGCGGCATCCGTTACCGAGTAGATGATGGGCTTGGCGGTCACGTAGAGACTGACAGTTACCGGAGCTCCGCCGTTGTTGATGCTGATGGTAACGGTGTGGGCCGTATTGAGGATGCTAACCGGAGTGCCGTCTTCCCAGGGAATGGAAAGAATCATCGTCGTGGGGTTTATCGGGGTCACCGTGCCGGTGGCGCCGCCACCTCCCGCTGCGGTAATCGTCGTGAGGTCCGTTGCCGTGACGATGCCATAGGCAATTTTAACCTGGGTTGCTGTGGTGAAGCCCTGTAGGGTGGTGCCAAAGCCCGAGCCTGTGACTACTACCGTGAGGGCGCCGGAGCTCTGCGTGGGCACTTCCTGCGGGAAGATGCTGGTAACGACCGGAGCCGGCTCGCCGACAAGGATGGTGAAATTAACGGTATACGTTGTGGCCGCGTAGCTAATGGTCACATGCCCGGCGAGGGTGGTTCCCACACTCGAGTTCATGAGAGCATCCTGAGCGAAGGTGACGGTGAGCGGGGTCCCGTAGTTATACGCGATGCCGCTGGCGCTGCTGAGCAGTATCCAGTCCTCCGGCGACGACCCACTAACGGTGGAGGCCGCACTAAAGGAGATCGGATAGTCATTCGAGAGGAGCGTCAAAGTTACCGTGGGAAGAGCCGCACCGTATACCCAGTTTAGAGCCACGGTTCCGCCGGACGCCACGGCGGTACCGCCGTTCATCACGGATAAAGTCACAGGGGCGGCGCTAGTCACCGTGAGGGTCACCGGCATCACCAGGTCCTGATCGCCATTGACTTTTACGTGAACGCTGGCGGAGTAAGCGCCGACACCCAAGGCGCCGGCGGCGGCGCTGGCTACGAAGTTAACCGACAGTCCAGGTGAAGGCACCGCGTTATCGGCCATATCGTTGATGGACAACCAAAACGGCACCGTGGTTGGATCGACGACGAAAGGCACAGAAACGTCTGCGACAGGGACTGTAAATACCACTGCTTGGGCCGCACCAGCGGTGCTCGGCAGGGTAAAACCGATCGATACGGAGGCCGGCGCTGCAGTGAGCGGCGATCCCGGCAAAGTCTGAGCTTGCGCGAAGCCCGCACACAAAACGAGCGCGGACGCGGCGAGGGAAATTTTGTTGGCAGAGAGTTTAAACATGAGCTGAATCCTTTCCAAAATCTTGTGAACGGCTTCGATACCCTCGCTGCTTTGACCACCCGCTTGGGTACGTTCTTCTATCGCGATTTCCTGGCGTGAGTTGAACATTTATTGCAATTTATTGCGATTCGCGCGCACGATAGGGCTGCCGCCGGGCAGGTACTAGGGGACCAGGCAAGCACACGTGAGGGTACCGGCGCTAAGACACGTAGGGGCGGGCGGCTGGAAAATTTCCGGCCTGGGCTTCGCCAGGTTACTCGCCGGTGAGCCATCTAGTGGAGAAAATCAAACAGACTGGTGGTCGGTTTGTGCGCTTGGGCCGACATGGCAGCGTTCAGGGCGGTGGTGATTTGAGTTACCTCTACCGCGACTGTGGCCGCATTGGCGTCCTGAAGGCCGCTGAGCTGGGTTTGATCCTGGACTTGAAATTTCTGCGCCAAATCGATGGCGGCCGTGATGTTATTCTCCGCAGTCCCGTAGAAACCGGTCTGATTATTCACGTAATTGGCGGCGGTTTGCAGCCCGTTAACAGCCTGCGTGATGTTGGCGGTGTTTCCACTTTGGAGCGCTTGAGTCAGCTTATTGAGTGCCGCGAAGGCGTTGTTCGCAGTCGGGCTGTCGTTGCTGTCTCGTTGATCGAACAGGTCTTGCGCGGTCATGGAAACCTGGAACGTCACACCCGTCGGACCCGCTACCTGCAGCGTGGATTGCTGCGGCGTAATCAGCCGATCAACGCCGGTAGGGCTGGAAGTGTCCACCTGGTAGGCCGGCGACCCGCTGGCGTCACCGCTAAAGACGAATACTCCGCCCACTTCAGTGGCGCTGATGGCGACCAACTGCGCCTCAAGTCCCTGCACCTGAGAGGCCAGCGCCTGCTGTTGAGGCAGCGTCATGGTGGGGCCGGCGCCCTCCGTGCCAAGGGAAACCGCCTGGTTGAGCAACTGGATGGCGCTCTGGACGGCGGAATCTGCTGTCTGGACTTGACCTTGGATCGTGTTCAGGTTTTGGACCGTCTGATTCGCCTGACCGAGTTCCGCGCGGGTCTGAAAGATATCCTGAATGGACTGTGGGGCGTCGGAAGCCTGGTTGATTTTCAGGCCGCTGGCAAGCTGCTGGTCGGCCTGGTTCAGGTTGCTTTGAAGAAGATTCAACGAGGCAAGGAATTGTTGGTTGGATGCGCTTAAGCCGATGATCATAAGGTTTCCTCCGTCATTATCTTTGACCACTCCCTCACGGTCGTGGCCCGGTTACTGCGGTCATGGCTCGACTAGGGCGTGGGAACCATGGCGATTAGCGACTGCATGATCTGGTCAATCACAGTTACAACCTTGCTGGCTGCCTGGTACGCAGTCTGGAGCTGTACTAACTGGACGGCTTGTGCGTCCAGGGACACTCCCGAAACCTGCTGTTGCAAACTTTGGGCCTGAGCTACGAGTTGCGATTGCGCGGTGGCCTGAGTATTAGCGTCGTTGACGGCGTTGCCGACCGAAGCAGTCAGCGAGCTAAAATACTGCGTGAATCCCTGCCCCTGGATGGGGCCCGGCGAGCTGGAATCCAACCCGGCAAGCGTGAGTGCGGCGCTGTTTGCGACGAAAGGCGGCCCGGGATTGGCGGCCGCGAGCTGACTGCCCGTGATGGTGGAACTGACCGCAAGGGTCCCGGCGATGCCCGCCGGCGCGTTCGCGTTGTAAGTGAATAGCGGGCTCCCAGCCTGATAGGGTGGCGCGCTGCTGGTGGTGCCTTGCGCCAGAACATTGTTGATGCTGTCGGCGAGCCCCTGCGCCAAAGTGTTCAAACCGCCCACCTGCTGTCCGCCGCCAATCAGCGAGGGGAGCACATTGTTCCGAACGTTCAGCAGCCCCGCCAAGCTGCCCGAACTGATTTGGCTTGTGATGTCATTTCCGTTGCTATCTTGGATGCTGATGTTGGGCGCGCCACCGAGACTTGCGTTGTTTGAGGCGGTATTGTTGACGGCCTGAATCGCGTTCATTTGCAGGCCCTCCACCAACGCCGTCTGGCCCCCGAGCAGCACCGTCACCGTGCCTCCGATACCCTTAAGCACCTGGATATTCGCCAGACCCGAAAGATTCTCGAGGGTGTTTTCCACCTGGGCGCTCAAACCCGCGTTGGCTTGCGGATTTTGGGCGATCTGTTGGTTGAACTTCTGAAGGGTGGCAGCATCCTGATTGATCTGGGCAACCGTAGATTGAATGTCGTTGGTGGTGGAGGCTTGGATTTGGCCGAGTTGAACGGCGGCTTGCTGGAACACACTGGCGGTCTGCTGCGCCGCGTTGAGGACCCCCGCTTGATAGTTCCCGTTGCTGGGCTGCGTGCTCCATTGCGAAAAGCTCTGGAACAATTGATTCAACGCCGATGGGATTGCGCTGCTCGAAGAGACATCGAAAACCGTCTGTAGCGGCGCCAGTGTAGTCTGAAGCTGCTGATACATGCCTTGGAGCGACAGCTGCTGCTGCACAGCTGTGTCGGCATAGGCGCTGCGAGTGTCCTGAGTGACCTCCAGAACTCCGCCGGAAGGGATACCAGTGTTGGACTGGAAGTCCTGCGAGATCAACTGGGGAACCTGGTTGGCATACCCAGGACTGTTGGCGTTCGTGACGTTGTTCTGCGTCACGTTGATAGCACGCTCAAAGGCCTGGATTGATTGAGAGGCGGCATCCAACGCCGAGAAGAGACTACCCATGGCGAATTATCCTTTGTCCGGCTCCAACATCTTCAGCCTTCCACGCTCAGTTTCTTTACCAGCATCAAAGGCGCTGCCTGGCCGCGCTCGGTGTATCCGCCCCGGTGCGAGCGAATGGCATCCAGCCAGAGCGAAAACATCTTGTCCGCGCCGGTAAAAAAAGCCGCCAGGCCGGCAACTTCATTTTGCAGTTCTTCGACGCCTTTGCGGATCTCGGCCTGCGGTTTGGCGCCGTTCTGCCGCAGGATGGCTGCCACGCAACCAAGTTGAACCTCGACGTCCCGCAGGAGCGCGGCGGATTGATCGGCTGCTTCGGCCGACGGCTCGGACAGCAACCCTTTAACCTTGCGCATGCTGACACGGGCGGCCTGCAGGCATTCCCGGGCGTCGCCGTACTGGGTTGCATTCTCCATACCGGGTCCGGGCGGCGGCCGCTAACCTTCCGCTACTAAAATTCCCGCCACTAAACTCCCCGCCACTAAACTCCCCCAAGATGCGCGCTGATCAACGCGCTGCTGACTTCCTGGGCATCCGGCTGGTATTGATTGTTCTGGACCAGCGCCTTGAGCTCCTGGGTGCGCGCAGCGCGTACCGAAGACGACGCGTTGAGCGCCTGTTGAACCAGATTCGGAGAGTTTGAGAGCGAAATAGAGTCGTCTCCTGGCGTGCTGTCAGTAGTGGTGACGGATTTAGAAGCTCCGGGGCTCGCGGTGCGCGAGGACCCCTGGGTTTTGTCGAGATTCAAGCCGGAAACGTTGGGGGTTTCGTTATTGTTGATGATCATCGCTTCCTCATTCGGCCAGCGTCATTTGGTCGGCAGGCTTCCTTGTATCGCGCATTTTCCAACCACATTTAAGGTTTGTCTCTAAGATTTTTCCGGGCCTCGCCCCCGAGTGGTGCCAAGACAACCTCTTCATAGGGGCGCATAACGATTTTGTGAACCTTCACGAGCAGGTCCACCTCGCCTTGGGGGACCCGCAGGCTTCCAGCGATGCGGTCGGGAGACTGGCCCAGGCGATGCAGTTTCAGCACTTTGCTTCGGAGCGTATTGTTGACGCTATTTCCGGTTGCCGAGCCGGGCGGGGCCGTGCCCGAAACAAGTGAATTGGCGGTCTGTTCCAGTTCCAGAATGTGACTCTTGAGCTCGGTAATTTCTGCGTTCAGGCGCGCAGTTTCCGTTCCGAGTGTTTTTTCCTGCTGGCCGGTGCGGGCACAAAGTTGGAGAACGCGTTGCTTCAAGCCCAGCAGGATTCCCAGCACCAGCACCAGATTGGCGACCACGGTCAAGTAAGGCAGCAGAGTCAAAAACATTTTCATCACCTTAGCATCTGGGACACGCCGAATAAATCTGAAACCGCATAGTCCTGGTCTTGCTGGCGCGAGCCGATTTTGGTGATGCGTACACCGTAGTTGCCGGACGCCACCACAACTTCTCCATGCGCGATGACTCGATCGTTGACGATGATCTCCACCGGATCGTCCGGGGAGCAGTCCAGTTCCACGACGGCGCCGCTTCCGAGCTGGGCGATGTCGCGAAGCGAGAGCTGGGTGCGTCCCAACAGAACGCGGATCGGCAGCTTCACGGCCATCAGCAGCGGCGCGGCTTGCGAAGACCCGGCAAAGGCGCGCGATGCAAGGGTGCTGGCGTCCGCTTGTTCCTCACCACTTCCGGCCGGAGTTTGGGCGATTGCTTCCGGATCGGGCATCTATAGGATTCCTCGGGTGGATGGCCATTTCTTGATGACGTAGGCGCGGAGGCGGAGTATGGCCTGCGACTTGAGTTGACAGACGCGCGTGGTGTGAATGCCCAGAATCTCGGCGATCTCGTGCAGGTTCTGTTCCTCCTTGAAGTACAGGGTGAGGATGGTTCGTTCCAGGCGCGGCATCTTGTTCACCCCCTCAGCCAGCAGCTTTTCCAGCTCAGCTCGTTCCAGTATCCGCGTGGGTAGATTCTCCTCGTCGTGGGCGACGTAGCGGAGCAGTTTACCTTCCGCGAACCCGTCGGCGACTTCATCCAGGCTGCCCAGGCTGACACCGCGCAGTTCGGCCAGAAGCTCCTGATAGTCGGCCAAGGGGATGTTCATCTCGCTGGCGATTTCTTCTTCACTCGGAACACGCTGCAGGCGCTGCTCGGCGCTTGCGATGGCTGCTTCGACGTCCTTCAACCGCTTGCGCTTGTGGACCGGAATGCCGTCCAAGCCGCGGATACTGTCGAGAATGGCGCCGCGAATGCGATGCTCGGCATAAGTTTTGAGCTTGACGTTGAACTTGGGATCGTAGCTATCCACAGCGTTGATGAGTCCAATCACGCCGGAGGAGACCAGATCCTCGAGGCTCACTGCGCCGCCGATCTTTTCGTGAATGCGCATCGCGACCCAGCGCACATGGGGCAGGTTCTCGAGGATCAGGCGATCCCGTTCACCCGCGTCGAGCGCCGCGGCGGCGGTATAGAAGCCTGCGTTCGCCAACAGATTCGAAGCCATCTATGCCGCCGAAACCGCCTCCGCTACTTCGGGCCGGAGCACCGATGCAATCAATAGGCGCGCATGGGCCGGTTCGATATCCTCGGGAATGTTTTGGCCGTTGGCAAAAAACGACAGCGGCTTATCGGCTTCGAGCGCCGCCGAGAGCAGGGCGCCCTGCGATCCGGTCTCATCCAGCTTGGTGAACAGCAGGTAATCCGGCCGGAACGCCGCGTAGTCGCGGATGCTCCGCGTCAAGTCCGGACCCTTCATGGAAGCGGGCAGCACGAGGTGAATCCGTTTGTTAGCGAGGCGCTCGAGGCAGCTGGCGATTTCGGTGGCGCCGTCCATTTCGGCGGGGCTGTAGCCGGGCGTATCTACCAGCGCCACGCTCTTATTCCGGGATTCTTCCACGGCTGCCGAGAACTCCTGGACTGAATTGATGGCCGTGAATCCGACGCCGATGATGCCGGCGAAGCTGCGCAGCTTTTCGTGCGCGGCGACACGGTAAGGGTCCACCGATAGGATGCGGACCGGCTGCCGTTGAGCCAGACACTCGCGGATTGCGATCTTGATCAGGGTGGTGGTTTTGCCGGCGCCTGGAGGACCAGCGAAGACGACGACTTGCGCTGCATCCGATGCTGGCTGATTCAACGAGGGCTGTTGCGATGCAGTCTTGTGGAACGGGCCCGCAAATCGGAGCTTCTTGGAGATCAGCTCGGCGACGTAGGCTCGGAGGGGCAAAGGGGACGACGGCTGATCGTGCGACAGTTGTCCGCGCAAACGAACTGCCGCTGAGACCAATTCCCGAGCAATATTGCGTGCCAAATCGTTTGAGACCAGCTCCTCGAACAGTTCTTCGGATTCCGACGACGGGGACTCCGATGGCCGGGCGCCTTGCAAGGTACTCTTGATTTCCTGCAATTGGGCGCGCAAGTGCTGCAGCTCCCCGGATAAGTCCGCCGCCGGAACCTGGGGGCGCGGCCGCGCGGATGGGGCGTTCAAACCGAAGACCACCTCGTAAGCGCCCAGGCTGCGGGCTTCCGGCGACGATCGCCGCGAAGTGATCAGCATGGCATCTGTTCCCAGCTCCTGCCGCGCCTCCTGGATGGCCTGCTCCACCGAGGGGGCGAAATACGATTTGATCTTCATTGAAGAGCTTTGTTCCATCAGTTGTTCATCCAACCCAACCTAAGGACTTGATCTTGATCTCCGGCGGCACTTCGTTGTGCGAGAGAACGGTAACATCCGGGAATGCGGTCTCGAGGAGCTGTTTGACGAAGTAGCGGATGGACGGGTTCACCAGCACTACGGCCGAAGAGTCCGGCCTTTCGAGTTTGCGCGTGATGCGGCCGACCAGATCGCGCGCCGATTGCGGGGCCAGGCCCAGCACGCTGTTGTGCTCGCTGTGTTCCACCGCCGCTTCCACTGCGTGTTCGGCAGAGGGCTCCACCATGTAAGCGGTCAATTCGCCTTGCTGCGTCACGTGCGAGCTAACGATGGCCCGGCGAATCGCCTGCCGCACACATTCGGTCAGCAACACCGGGTTCTTGGTCATCTGCGCTCCTTCGCTGAGAGCCTCCAGGATCGTGACGGAGTCGCGGATAGAGACCCGCTCCCGCAAGAGATTCTGAAGCACTCGTTGGATCACCGAAAGCGTGAGCATTTTTGGAACCAAATCTTCGACGACTTTCGGATTGCTTTGAGCGACGCGGTCACAGAAGGCCTTGGTGTCCTGGCGGCTGAAGAGTTCGTGGGCGTGGCGGCGTACAACTTCCGAGAGATGAGTCCCCATGATGCTCACGTCGTCGACCACGGTGTAGCCCTTGCTGCGCGCGAGGGCGGCTCGTTCGGAGGGAACCCAAAGCGCCGCCAATTGGAACGCCGGATCCTTGGTAGGCTTACCTTCCACGCTTCCATCCATGCCGGCGCTTGGAATCGCCAACTCCTGACCGGTGGGCATTTCGTAGCGTCCCATTTCCACGCCTTTGATCAACAGCGCGTACTCGCGCGAGCGCAATGAGATGTTGTCGTTCACCTTGACGGGAGGCAGATAGTAACCCACTTGCGATGCGAGATTCTTGCGAATGCCGGCGATTCTTTGCAAGAGCCGGGAGTTTGGTCCGCCCTCCACCAGCTTGACGAGACCGAGGCCAACTTCAACGGTCAAAGGATCTACCTGGAGCAGCGCCTCGACGTTTTCTTTGGCGGGCTGCTCGGCGCTTTCCGTCGAGGTTTTGACGTCGGCGTCGTTTTTCCGACGCATGCGCCAGGCGATTGCGCCTAGTCCGCCGCCCAGTGCCAGAAACGGAATAGTGGGCAGTCCGGGGAACAGCGAAAGTGCGACCAGCACGCCGCTGGCGAGCAGGAGCGGTTCGGATTTGCCAAACACCTGCCTTTGGAATTGCGCCCCGAGCTTGGAGTCCGAACTGGCCCGGGTGACGATCAAGCCTCCGGAGATCGAAATCATGAGGGCGGGTATCACCGTCACCAGTCCGTCGCCGATGGTGAGCACGGTGTAGGTTTGAATGGCATGACCGAGGTCCATGTTGTGCTGGAGGACCCCAATCAGAAAGCCGGCCACGATATTCACGCCGGTGATGATAATGCTTGCGATGGCGTCGCGCTGCGTGAAGCGGGAGGCGCCGTCCATGGCTCCGTAAAACTCGGCTTCGCTGCTCAAATCCCGGCGTCGTCGCCGCGCCTCGGTTTCATCGATTAATCCGCCGTTCAAATCCGCGTCAATCGACATTTGCTTGCCGGGCAAGGCGTCCAATGTAAAGCGCGCGGTCACTTCGGAGATGCGCACCGAACCGTGGTTGATGACGACGTATTGAATCGCGATCAGGACGCAGAAAATCACGGCGCCGATGATGTAGTTGCCCCCCACCACGAAGTTGCCGAACGCCTCGATGACGTGGCCGGCGGCGGACGTTCCGGTATTTCCGTTCAGCAAAATCAGCCGGGACGACGACACGTTGAGCGCCAGACGAAACAGCGTCAGCAACAGAAGGACAGTGGGAAAGACGCTGAACTCCACCGGACGGCCGATATACATGGCCACCATCATTACGATGACGGACATCATCAGATCCAGCACAATCAGCAGGTCCAGCATGAAGCTGGGTAGTGGTGTAATCAGCGCGATGACAATCAGCAGTACCGCGATAGGTACGGCGAGTTCGCCGACATTGGAGAGGCCACCCGCCGAAATTTTAGTCGCGCCTGAGGGATTGGGCGCCGGCGCCGGACTACTGATGGCACGCGCTTGAGCCATGGACTGCTAGGCGCACACTTCCAGCGATTTGAATTTGGAGAGCAGGGTAGTGCGCTTCATTTGGAGCATGTTTGCGGCGCGAGCCTTATTGCCGCCCGACTTGGCGAGTGCGCGCTCGAGCAGCCGCCGCTCGATTCCTGTCATCAGCTCTTCAAAGTTAATGCCGCTTTCGGGCACGTCGAGCGCGGACAATGGACCGAATTCGGAAGCCCGGATCTCGGCGGGAAGATCGAAATCGCCAGGATAGAGAACGGAACGGGCGCCGCTTAAGGCGCCAGCCGACTCCAGGGCATGTTCGAGCTGGCGCACGTTGCCGGGCCAAGAATACTTCAAGAACGTCTCTAGCGCCTGCGGGGAGAGGTGCTTTCTCCCAACCGGCTCATGTTCTGCGATCTTGTTGAGAAAATGCTCCACCAACTCGGGGATGTCGGAGGGCCGATCCCGAAGAGCCGGCATGCGAAGCGCGACCACATTCAGCCGGTAGTAAAGATCCTCGCGGAAGCGGCGATTCGCGACGGCCTCGAGCAGATTGACGTTCGACGCGGCAATTACGCGCACGTCGATAGAAAGCGGTTCCGAACTGCCGATGCGCTGGATCTCGCGCTCTTGCAAAACACGCAGGAGCTTAACCTGGAGCGGCAGCGGCATCTCGCCGATTTCGTCCAGAAAAATGGTGCTCCGGTGGGCCTGCTCAAACAGCCCGACGCGCGCGTTGATGGCGCCGGTGAAGGCGCCTTTGGTGTGGCCGAAGAGTTCGGCTTCCAGGAGATGGTCGGGAAGCGCGGCGCAATTGATTGCCACCATTCTGGACGCCGAGCGGTTGCTCGAAAGGTGCAGCGCGCGGGCGGCCACTTCCTTGCCGGTGCCGGTTTCGCCGGTGATCAGAACCGTGGAACGGCGGTTGGCGACCAGGTCGATGATCTCAACTACTTCCCGCATGGGACCGCTGGAGCCGACCAATAAATTGCGCGAGTTGGGCTGCCCGGACGAAGCGCCGGGTTTCGGCTCACCGTGCGACCCGTGATGACGAATGGCGACCGAGAGTAGCTCGCAAAGTTCTTCAGGCTTCACCAGGTGGGACACGTACTGAAACGCCCCGCCCTGAGTTAGTTCGCGCGCCCTGCTGACCACGCCGGTGGGTTCGTAGAGGACGATGGGAACCAGGCATCCTGCTTCGTGAATCTGCTGGAGAACCTCCGCGGCTGTGCGGCCCGCTATGGGCAGGTGAATCAGGATCGCGCCGATGGGATGCGTTTTGAGTGACTCAAAAGCAGCGGGAAGGCTGGCGGCAAAGAGAACCTGAAGTCTTTCAGGGCCGTCTTTGAAATACACATGTTGAGTGCCAGTAGCGCTTTCGTCAATCCAAAGTACAGTATTCACACTAAACGCTCCCGACGCGAGTAAGGTAACTTCATCTCACTTAGCCTTGTGGTTACAAGATCGGAGGTTCAAAGACAAGACTTGAGACACGGGTCTTAGTTTTCTTATGCCTAGAACTGCTGGCTATCCGTAGAACCGATACCCGCAAACGCGGGGTGAAAGAATGTTTGAAAAACTCCTCAGGCGGATCGATATATTAGCGCGGCGGAAATTATGACACCCACAAATCCTCATCAGGAGTACGTTCGAAGCCGTGTTGCAGCGGCGACGCCCGTGGAACTTACGCAGATGCTGTTCGAGGGTGCGGTACAGGCGGTGCAGGAAGCAGTGGCGGCGAATCGGTCCGGCGACATCCTTGCCCGAGGCAACGCAGTCACGAAGGCTGTGGAGATCCTGGGCGAATTGCGCTTCTCGTTGCGGCGGGACGTGGCGCCGCAGTATTGCGACACCTTGAGCGGCCTCTATGGCTACCTGCAGAACCGGCTGATTCAGGCGCACGCGGAGAAGTCGGAGAGCATGCTGCGGGAGGTATTGCAGTTGATCGAGACGCTGCTGGAGGGCTGGATCGGGGCGATGCGAAATCTCAGTGCCTTGGATGCTGCAACCGCGCGGGATGGCGAGAGCACCGTGGCCGAGCCTGTAGCGGTTAGCGGGGTTTCAAGCCTTTATTCGGCGAAGGCGTCGGCGGAGCCGGAGAGTCGGAGCTGGCAGTTCTAGCCGGGCTGCCGTGACTGTTGGACCCGTTCCGCTCGAGATTAGCGGTCACCATCTTCGCAATCCCCAGTCCGCCGTGAGCCGCTATCGCCTGCGATAAACCTTGCTCGGCCATTTCCATGACGAGCGAGCCGGTCTGATCGTCCTGGTTGTCCTCGTTCCCTAACCACCCGCCGCCGGACGCTTCCCGCGACGATTTCAACATCTGCCCGATCATCAGCGCCTCGAATTGCTTGGCGACGCCCAAGATCTTGCCGGGCGTGTCTGCTTGGCCCGCGTCCTGGAAGGCCTGATGAAACGTTTCGTTCTCGGGAATAACAGCTTCCTTAGTGGACCCAGGGAGCGTCCAAGAACTCGCGGCTAAGTCGGCCCCAGATGAAATACTAATATCCATTTTCTTTCGCGCCTATATAACTTGGATCTCCGATTCTAAGGCACCGGCCGCGCGCAAACTTTGGAGAATCGCGATGATGTCACGTGGGGTGGAACCGATCGAACTCAATGCGCGGACCAGTTCTTCCACGGTGGCGCCCTCTTTGAGAACCACGTTGCGCGCCTTCTCCTCTTTGACGCCTACGGAAACTTGGGGAGTAACCTGGGTTGTTCCATTGGAAAAAGGGCCCGGCTGAGATACATCGAACGTGGTTTGAATCTCGACAGTCAAGTCGCCGTGCATGATGGCAACCGGGGATACTCGTACTTCTTTGCCCATTACGATGGTTCCGGTTCGTTCGTTAATGACGACTTTCGCCGGCCGGTCGGCTTGAACCGTCAACGCTTCGAGTTCGGCGATGAACTCCGTGGAGCGTGCCGAGAAGGCCGACGGAATCGCGACGCTCACTAAACCCGAGTTGTCAGCATGGGCGATGGCTTGCGTATCCGGAGTGAAGTGATGATTGACGGCTTCGGCAATGCGAGCGGCGGTGGTGAAGTCCGCTTCGTGGAGCTGGAGGCGCACTTCTTTCGTCGGCTCAATGGCAGGCGATTGGCGCTCAACGATGGCTCCGTTCGGGATGCGGCCGACGGTAGGATGGTTGACCGCTTGCGTGGTTCCGGCGCCCCCCACAATGAAGCCGCCGGTGACCACGGGGCCTTGCGCGATTGAATACACCTGACCGTCGATGCCGCGCAGGCTGGTCATCAGCAGCAGGCCGCCCTGCAAACTGGCGGAATCGCCCATGGCGGCTACAGTTGCGTCGATCTGCATTCCCGATTGTGCAAAAGGCGGAAGCAACGCTGTCACCATTACCGCCGCGGTGTTCTTCACCAAAATGGTGGTCGGATTCACGGTGACGCCCATCTGCTGCAGCATGTTGGTGAGGCTTTGGGCAGTGAAAAGAGTTTGTTGCCGGTCGCCGGTGCCCTTCAGTCCGACAACGATGCCGTAACCGATCAACTGATTCTCGCGGACACCTTCCAGCGAGACCAGTTCCTTGAGCCGCGCCGTGGGCGAATCGCCCCAAGCGGGCTGCAAGGCCGTCGCGGCGAGCAAAACAATAAGTGACAATTGCGTCATTGAGATATTAAAAAGGAAGAATACCGAGCAACAGGCGATACAGGATATTTGGACGATGGACCGAATCGTTGATCACGCCTTTTCCATTCACCTGGATTTCCATCTGCGCTATACGGTTCGAAGGGACGGTATTGGTGGGGTCCAGATCCACGGGCCGAATGACACCCCGCACTGTCACCACTTGATTTTCAGAACTTACTTGCACACGCTTGGTTCCTTCAATCACCAAGTAGCCGTTGGGCAACACGTTCGTCACTCGCGCGCTCAGATTCGCGGTGAGGACCGCGCCGCGGCTGGTTTCGCCGGTGCCCTGCAACTGAGTTTGGGTGTTGGTACCGAGCAGGTTCGCCAAGGGTCCAGTGGTTTTGGTCACGCCGGCTAGCTGCGCGATATTGCTTTTCGCCGTGGACTGCCGCTGGGTCTTAACATCGCCGCTGGCTACGGCGGAAAAGGTCTCATTTACTACAACAGTTACCAAGTCGTTTACGCGGCTCGCTTTTAGATCAAGCCCTAAATTCGAGAAGAGGGCGTTTTGGGACCATGTGGATCCCGGCGGATGGGCGGCTTGCGGCGAGCTGCCGTCTTTATAGGAGTCGGAGATGTACTTATCCAGCGGCGAAGGCTCAGGAGGCTTTTGATCCTTTTTCTTCTTCGAATCCGCCGCCGCGCACAGCGTCACGCAGACGAGTAGGCCAGTTAGAATACATCTGTTCATTGCACCCTCGCGCGCTGTGGCACGGTTTGTTCAGGAACCGGCCAGGCGATCACTAGCGCCTTATCTTTTCCTTCGATGCGCGCGCGGAAGGTCTTTCCGCTGTGGGCGTTCTTGAGCGTAATCAAATCGCCTTGTCTTCCGGGGGTTTCCGCGAGCGCGGGCACGTGGAGCTGAGCTGAGCCGGCGATGGCGGTGACGTCGACGAGGTCGCCGCGCTGCACTTGGAACGGTTCGATCAGATCGCCGCGGAACACTGGCAGTCCAGTGCGTAGCGCGCGGCGCGGCATGCGTCCGACAACCTCTTCCAGATTGCGCGCGATGTCGTTGCGCAAGGGAAAATCGTCGTAAGTCTCGAGCCTCACCTGGTCCGCCGCCACGGTCTGTCCCGGTAAAATCAACTGCGTTGCCACCACTCGAGTCATGGTCAGGGATATCTTTACCCGAGCCCAGATTGAGAATTTGCGCGAGCTATGATACAGCACTTCGCCGCGCCATGTAACGGGCGTGTCCGGCCCGGTGATCGTGGACGCCAAGAGTCCCGAGATCGGAAAACTTACTTTGCCTGCTGGCGCCTGGCTTCCGCTGATGGAAAGCACATCGATGCGCGCGTCCGGCGACTGCAATGAGTCGCGAATCGCCGCACGAACTATGTCCTGGGTCAATGGCTGCATGGTCCATTCGAAACACGCCTCCGCGTCAGGCGTGACCGTGACGCCATAGGGGGCGCCGATCCGCTGCAACTCTGCGGACTTGAAAACGCGGCGGGCGCCGGGTACGGGCGAGTAACCAACCACCGCGTCGCCAGGCATTTTATTCAAGAAGCCCGGGAGTGCCTTCGCCAGGTCTTCGCCCAGAATGCGATCGTTCGCGATCATATTACAGGATCCGGCGGGGGCGATCATACTGAAAAAGAGAAGCCATATACTCATTGCTTGAGGTTGTTCACCTGTTGATACATTTCGTCGGCAGCTTTGACGACTTTCGAGTTCGCTTCATATGCCCGCTGGCTGACGATGAGGTTGACAAATTCCTGAACGATACTGACGTTGGATTGCTCCAGGTATCCCTGGAGCAGGGTGCCCATTCCATCCTGGCCGCCGGGCGGGCCGATGATGGGAGCGCCGGAGGCATCGGTCTGCTGGAAAAGATTTTGGCCCATGCTGTTCAGGCCCGAGGGGTTGGCGAAGTTGGCAAGCTGAATCTGGCCGGCTTGTTGCGCAGCAGCCTGTCCGGGGAGCGTGTAGCTGACCGTCCCGTCGCTGCCGATCGTGATGGAGAGAGCATTCTGCGGAATCGTAATGGGCGGGTCGAGTAAGTTGCCATTGGGATCTACAATCTGGCCCGTATTATTCAGATGGAAAGTTCCTGATTTGGTATAAGCCGTTTGGCCGGACGGCTGGAGCACTTGAAAGAAGCCATTCCCTTGAATTACTAAGTCCAAGGGATTTTCGGTTTGGGAAAAGTCGCCTTGTGTGAAGAGGACCTCATTGGAGACCGCTCGCGTGCCCAGACCTAACTGCAGCCCCGTAGGGACCACCGTTTGTTGTGTGGCGGCCGCGCCGGGTTGAATCATGTTCTGATACAGCAAGTCCTGAAATTGCGCGCGCCTGGCTTTAAATCCCGCCGTGTTGGCATTCGCGATGTTGTTCGCGATGTTTTCCACGTTCGTTTGCTGCGCATTCATGCCGCTAGCGGCGCTAAAAAGTGCTCGTATCATTGACTGTCTCTCCCTAGTTGATCCCCTGCTCGACTACACTTTCGCTACTTCTTCGATGGCCTTTTTGCTCATGTCGTTGGAGAGCGAAATCGCTTTTTGCATCATTTCGAACTGCCGCGACAGCCCTACGATGCGCACCGCTCCGTGCGACGCACTCACGTTGGACGCCTCGATCTTTCCTTGATAGATTTGCGCGCCGGCCGCGTCGATTGGTTCTGGTCCGTTGGAGTTCGTGAAATAGTTCGCGCCGAACTTATTTAGTCCCGCGGGATTTGGAAACTCGGCGAGCTTGATGCGCCCAATCGATGTGCCGTTCTGTGTGATCTCGCCCGCGCGAGAGACTTCCAACGGTTGGGCCGTGTTTGCCCGCAACGGCTGTCCGTTTTCCTGGAGCAGCGGGTAGCCTTCGCTGGTCACGATTGCTCCGCTGGTGGAGAATCGGAAATTCCCGTTGCGCGTATAAAGCGGCCCCGAGGGGCCCTGCACCACAAAAAAGCCTTTGCCGGAAATTCCGAAGTCGAGCGGATTGTTGGTGGGCTCCAGCAAGCCCTGCGCGAAATCGGTCCATTGCCGCTGGATCATCGGAACGGCAGGAAGGCCGGACGCATCTTCGCCGGCGGCTTCGGAAGCGAACAGGGTGTAGAATTCGCTGTCGGTCTTATATCCGCTGGTCGAAGAATTTGCGAGGTTGTTCGCAGCGAGGTCGAGCGATTGCATGCGAGACTGCATGCCGGCGGCAGCCAAAACGCTGATCTGATCCATATAGCGAATAGCAGCGTTGCAAGTACGCAGCCAAAACGGGCGAGCGAAAAATTGTATAACTTTGTTCCGTATTCGCGATATGAGGAGCGGGTGTTTCCACTCTCGTCGCCGAACCTAAGTCGGTGATCGCCGAGTTCTCGACGGATGCGCGTGCTAACACGCTGATAATCTGCAGTGGCCGTTGTGGTCGCGAACCTGCATTAGGAGCGCCGTGATTCTCTCCACACCGGCGCTTGCCGCTCCCCTTGTGCCGGTGGTTTCTCTCGCTCCATCGTTGGATTCCAAAGCGTCGGACGCGTCAAAGACATCTCCTTTCAGGAATGTTTTCGACAGTCTGAAGCATTTCGAGGATCTACAGCAGGAAAGTGGCGCCAAGCAGGAAGTCTCGGCGCTACCAAATTCATCCAGTAAGAAAGAACTGCACCCGGGTCTTGGTTCTGGAACTGAGGAGGCAGTAGTTCCACTAAAGCAGAGTGCGAACCAGCCGAAGCCATCTCTATTACTGCCTCAATCGGCGCACGGCAGCGTGCCCGATAACGATGGAGAGTTGAACCAGGAAAATCTCAAGCAAGAAGGTGCGACGCAGGAAGCTTTAGTACCGCGCGCGCCGCAAGTGGCTCCGTCCCGTGAGCAGGTCGGTAGATGGGGGTCGCTGAACGCGAAAAGTGAGCCGACGACGTCTACCGGACCGCTGTCTTACCTATTGCTTCCAGACAAGGCGGGTAGGGATGTGCAAAGTGCGACCTCGAACACGCCGGTCCCGTTTGCAACACCGACGAAAGCAACCTTAGCGCTCCCAACACCCTCGCCCGCGAAGGCCCAAGCGACGGCACGTCCCTTCGAGACTCAATTCAAGCTCGAACCGCCTGCCGCCGCCCAACAAGTGGGGCGGCTAACGAGCGAGCAAACTCGTGCTCCGCTTTCGATTTCCGAATCATTAGCGGTCAAGTCTGTTTCAATGCCGCAGGAGCCTTGCGCGGTCGAACCAGTCCAAGCTAAGCCGATACAAAAGGAAGCGGCCAACGTACAAGCGGGCCAGCCAAGGATAGCGCCTCAGGCGGCCGGCCTTCCGATGCGAGGGGCCGCGCCCGCGCCGGTTCAGTCGTCGACGAATTTGATTGCCGAGAAGGCGATCAATGTTGCTGCGCCCACGAGCGGTCCCATTCCGTCGACTCTTTCCAATAGTGCGCCTCGGATCGCAGCGCCAACGCCTCGAGTGGCCGCCCTTCGGATTCTTGCACCCGCGCCGGCAGCGCAGCCATCGACGACTGCAGGAACCGTGAAACCAGCTCCCGAGAACGGGACGATTCCACCGCCTGTCACGATTGAAACGGCATCGCCCGTTGACGTCCAGCCCCCAGTCACACCTTCGAAGCCGACTCAGCAACTCTCCCCGGCGCGTGAACAAGCGCGGTCATCTCAACAAACGCTTCTGCAGGATCCAATCGTGCCTTCCGCACTTCCACCGCAACCAGTCGCCCCAAGCACACCGCCCGCGAACGTCGGTTCGGGAAGACCAGGGCGCCCGCAAGCCGCGCAACCCATGAGTCTGGCGGATGCAACGGTTCCGCCTTCAACGGTTCCGTCTCCCAGTGTTTCATCCGTGGAAGGGGGGCCGGAGCCAACGCTCGCAGCGTCGCCCCGGGCTCTTGCGACATCGTCACCGGAGCCATTGCCCGCTGCTCACGAGGTTATGGATCGAACGTCGGAGACCTCCAGTCTCCCCGTCGTTCAGCACGAGATACCGGCCGTTACCTCAGCGCCGAAGACCCCACTTCTGCCGGAAGCCGAGAACTTCGCATTTGCGGTTCGTATGGTCGGACTGGAGAGTTCTTCGATGCCGGCGCCAGGCACGCAATCCACGGTTGCACTTACTACGAAGGAATCGCCCGCTCCGACGAACGAAACGTCAATTACACCAACCAAGGGCTCGGTAATGCAACCCCAGTCTTCGGAGTCGCGCGAGCCAGTCCAGCCTGACATCCAGGCGTCCAGTGCGCAGCGGCCCGAGGCATCTTCTTCGGCTCCTGAGACAGAGGAATCCCGTGCGATCGCTCTGAAGGAGCCCGATGTACTCAAGGCGCAGCCGACGCCCGGCCCAACTCCGCTCTGGAATGATGCAGCCGTTTTGCAAGCTCTTGATGCCGGTCGGGTAGATGCCTCGGCCGAACCTCTGGGGGCAGAGCGTGCGACTCCGTCTCTTCTCGTTCAGGAGACGCACTTACCGGTGCCGGAGCTGCCGAGAGCTTCAGCCAGTTCGGAGATTCTGCTGCACCTGACGGGGAACGATCAATCCTCCGCCGCGATCCGTGTGACCGACCGCGCGGGATCAGTGAACGTGTCGGTGCATGCTTCCGACGCCGTTCTGCGAGAGTCGCTTCGCTCTAATCTCGGCGAACTTTCGACCCAACTGAACACCCAAGGCTGGAAGGTGGAGGGAATTAAGTCGGCAGCGGTAGCCGCGCATTCCGAGAGCCACCAGGACTCCCACGCGGAGGGACAGCGTGGCTCTCAACATCAGCAACCTTCCGGCGGCGAACGCCAAGCCCAGCGAGATCGTCGCGGGAACAGCGGCCAATGGCAACAGGACTTAATGCAGCAGATTACGGGCGGCGACGCCCCTTCAGGAGGAAACGGATAATGCAGTTATTCGGCCCATCTGCCGTAACGGGCGCGGCGCAGTTACCAGCGGCGCAAGCCACCAATTCCACGAGCTCAAGCTCATCCAGTTCGAGTCCGTCAAGCACGGTCGGTTCTCTCACTAGCGAGAGTACATTCTTACAGTTACTGGTCGCCCAGATCAAGAATCAAGATCCCCTCAATCCAACCGACAGCATCCAGTTTGTAGGACAACTGGTGCAGTACAGCGAGTTGGAGCAGCTTATGGGCATCAATCAGGGTGTAACAAGCCTGGTAAGCGCGACCACACCGACAACGCCGACGAGTGGAACGTCCTCCACAAAGCCGGCGGGTTGAGGCCTTTCCTCGCAGGCGCAGTTAAGAGCATAGAAGTATAAAAAAAAAGGAGCAACTCAATTGTCATCATTTGCCATAGCACTTAGCGGACTTACCGCGGATTCGGCCGCACTCGACGTCGTCGGGAATAACTTGGCCAACCTGAATACAACGGGCTACAAGAACAGTACCGTGTCCTTCTACGACTTACTACAGTCGTCGGTAGCAGGTGGTACGACGCAGATCGGCGGTGGTGTGTCCGAGCCGCAGACCGAGCGGGTCTTTACTCAAGGATCCATTCAATCAACCGGAGGGAACTTCGACGGCGCCATAAACGGCAACGGCTTCTTCGTTGTACAAAATCCCAGTGGGAACACCTTGTATACGCGGGCGGGAAACTTCCAGCTCAACGCGAGCGGCGATCTCGTTACGGCCACCGGTCAATTCGTTCAAGGCTGGTCCGCACAGAACGGCGTCGTAAACACCAGCGGCGCGATCGGTAATATAACGATTCCTTCCAACGCGCTGCAGACGCCTAGCGCGACGAAGAATGTGGCGCTCAGCGTGAATTTGAATGCCGCCGGGGTAGTGGGGCAGCCAAGTGGGACCTTCTCGACGACCGTCCAAGCGGTGGACTCGTTGGGTGTGAGTCACACGCTCACGTTCAATTTCACCGAGGCTTCCGCGGGCAATTGGAGCTACGAAGTCGATATACCAGGTCAGGACCTCACCTCGGGAACGGCGGGCACTCCTAGTCCGATAGCTACGGGATCTCTCACGTTCGACGCGAACGGCAACTTAACAACGACTCCAGCGCAGGTGGCCCTCTCTGCTACTGGCTTATCCGATGGCGCCAGCGACATGAACATCAATTGGAACCTCGCTACCCAAAATGGCACTGGAACTCCACTGATTTCGCAATACGCCGCCACGTCGGCCGTGTCCGCCGCTACCCAAGATGGAGTACCTGCTTCGCAGGTGACGCAGGTTTCCATTGCCAACGGCGGCGCGATCACGGCGCAGTTTTCCAACGGAAACCAACTCGTAATTGGCCAGATAGCCTTGGCGTCCGTCAGCAATCCGGGGTCACTCATTGCGGTCGGCCAAAACAACTACGAAGTGGGAGCGGATACGGCAACTCCCGTGATTGGCGTTCCAAACAGCGGCACACTGGGCACGGTGGAAGGCGGATCGCTGGAAGCATCCACGGTGGACATCGCGACCGAATTTACCAACCTGATCGTCTATCAAAACTCGTACCAGGCCAACGCTAAGGTCATCTCGACCCTGAATCAAGTAACCCAAAACCTCCTGCAAATTCAAACCTAGCGATGAACGCCTCCGACCTATTACAGCGTTTCGGAAAGCTGCCCTTCGTCGTGGAACTCGAGTTAGGAACGCTCTCGATGACCATCGGGGACATCTTCCGACTGCAAGAGGGATCGGTGCTACGAACCGATCACGCCGCCGGCGCGCCTTTCCTGCTATTTGCCGGCAATGTCAAGCTGGCTGAGGCCGAGGTGATCGTGATCGACGACACCGTCTCGGTGCGAGTCCAGAAGATGCTGCAGAAGAGCGGTGCTGGCGGCGGAAATGCAACTGACTGAACAAATCGGCATGGTGCTGTTGGTATTCGCGCTCTTGGGCGGCCTGTTCTGGTTCGCCCAGAGTCGCGGGCTCGCGGCCTTCCGCATAGGTGCGCCGCGCTGCGGAAACGGGCGGCGCTTGGAAGTATTAGAGCGCGTCGGGCTGACGCCCCAGCACGCTTTACATCTGGTGCGCGTCTCGGACCGGACGGTGTTGATCGCAACTGCTCCGTCTTCGTGTACGCTGCTCGATGCACCCGTCACCCTCGAGTCGTCAACCTCGTCTCTTTCACGCGATCTGCTTCGCTCCAAACCATGATTAGCTTTCGCCCTGCCCAATGATCAAGTTCTGTGCTGTCTTCCTGTTCCTGGTGTTTGCGGCGGCCGCTGCCGGGGCGCCCGCTAGCGAGGCGGCCATTCCGGTTTTCGGGGCGGCCAATGCCAAGGGCGGACTCATGCTCAGCACTCCCACGCAGATCGTCATTTTATTGACGCTGCTCACGCTCTTGCCGGCCGTGGTGATGTCGGTGAGTCCATTTCTCCGCATTGTTATCGTGCTGCATTTTCTTCGGCAGGCGCTCGGAACCCAGTCGGCTCCCTCCAATCAGGTGCTGGTGGGACTGTCGATGTTCTTGGCGTTCCTAGTCATGCAGCCGGTTGTCATGGACATTTACCATCGCGGTTGGGAGCCCGTGGAGAGCGGACAGGTCTCCTGGCAGCAAGGATTCGATGAGGGCGCCAAGCCTCTGAAGAATTTCCTTTTGAAATTCGCGCGCGAAAAAGATATCCAGACGTGCGTGGAGATGACGAAATCTGCGGCTCCGCGCAACGCGGCTGATCTCGATCTCAAGATTCTGATACCGGCGTACATTCTCTCCGAGCTGAAGGCCGGCTTCCAGATCGGAGCTGTTCTGTATCTGCCATTCCTGATCATCGATCTCGCGGTAGCTTCCATCACTCTGTCGATCGGGATGGTGCAATTGCCGCCTGTGATGGTCTCGGCGCCCTTCAAAATTCTGCTGTTCGTCCTGGTGGACGGATGGAATTTGGTGATCGGTTCGCTCTTGAAGACATTTTATTGAGGATTTATGACTCCTGACACCGCCGTCCACATCGTCAGTCAAGCTCTCTGGACCACGGTCCTGTTGTGCGCGCCGTTACTGGTCATCGGCTTCGCGGTCGGCATTGTCGTCAATATCATCCAGATTGCGACATCGATGCAGGATTCCGCGTTTAGCACCATTCCGCGCCTGGCTGCGTTCCTGTTCGGCTTCCTGCTTTTGATGCCGTGGATGTTGAAGGAGCTTTCGGCCTATTCGATCGGAGTGTTTGGCGACCTGTCGCGCTATGCACGCTAGCTTTTATGAATGTTAATCCGGCGATTCCGACGTCCCTGCTGTACGGATTTCTGCTGGTGCTGGCCCGTATTTCCGGGGTGTTTGTGTTTCTGCCGTTGCCCGGCCTGCAGGCGGGACCAAGCGCGGCCAAGATCACGCTGGCTATGATTCTGACCTTCGGAATGTATTCGCGCTGGCCGGCGCTCAACCAGATCCCCGGAAGCATGATGCAGGTAGCCGGTTGGATGATCGCCGAAGCCGCCATCGGCCTCGCCACGGGCCTCGCGGTCGCCTTCCTCATTGAAGCAGTGACTTTCGCCGCGCAGGCCATTAGTACGCAGGCGGGATTCGCTTACGCCTCCACCATCGACCCCAACACCCAGGCCGACTCCACCGTTCTTATACTTCTTGCGCAGTTGACCGCCGGGCTGTTGTTCTTTGCGATGGGATTGGATCGCGTGCTGCTAACCATTCTGGCGCGCAGCTTGGACACGCATCCGCCGGGCGCCTTTGTCGCGTCGCGGGCCAGCGTGGAGGCGTTGGTGATGCTCGGTTCCAGCATCTTTTCCACGGGTCTCCATTTGGCGCTCCCTTTGATGACGCTGCTGTTCCTGATTGACCTTTCCATTGGACTTCTCGGGCATCTCAATTCTCAACTGCAGCTGATCGCATTGGCCTTTCCGGCGAAAATGCTGGCAGCGCTTGCGGCGCTGAGCTTTTTGGTTTTGCTGATTCCCAAGCTTTATCAGCAACTCGGTGGGGCGGCCTTCACCGCGCTCGGACGGTTGTTGGGCCTTTGATTCGGCGCCTTTAGTTTGGCAACAGCGGAATGAATCCCTCGGGTGAAAAGACCGAACAAGCAACACCGCGGCGGCTGATCAAAGCCCGCAAGGAGGGGCAGTTTGCCTCTTCACGCGATCTCGTTAGCGGCTTGCAATTCACCGTCTTCGTCGTGTTGATCGCCCAGACCGGCCCGTCGCTGCTGGCAACCTTAAAGGAGGTAACCCGGGGCCTATTCAACGAAGCCTTTCGTGGCGACTTGGGTCCGGACACGCTCATTGGAATTTTGCACGAAGCGCTCGCGCGCGGGCTTTCTCCGTTGCTGTATGCGAGCGCAATACTGCTACTTACCGCTCTTGCCTTTCAGGTCAGTTCCACCGGCTTCTCCTTCAGCCTCTCACGCATGGCTCCCAAGGCTTCGAATTTCGACGTGTTTTCGAAGTTCAAGTCGCTGCCGCAAAAGGGACTGGTGTCCGCGATTCAGGCGGTCGCGCTGGTGGCCGTTTTTGGCGCCACCATTCATTGGATCGTCACCAAGAACGGCGAGCGTTTGCTCATGATCCCGCTCAGCAGCTTCCAGGTGGGTTTGGAGACTCTGCGATCCCTATGCATGGACTTACTGTGGAAAGCCGCGGCTCTTTTTCTGCTCTTCGGATTCATCGATTTCTTCCGCCAAAAGCGCAAGTTCTCTAAGCAAATGCGGATGAGCAAACAGGACATCCGGGACGAGGTGAAGGAATCCGAAGGCAATCCGCAAACGAAAATGCGCATTCGGCGTTTGCAGCGCGACGTTCGCCGCCGCCGCATGATGGACGAAGTGAAAACGGCCACCGCGGTCGTTGTTAACCCGACGCACTATGCCGTGGCGATCCGCTACCAGCATGACACCATGGCCGCACCGCTGGTGGTTGCAAAAGGGAAGAATTACCTGGCGCTGCGCATTCGCGCGCGTGCGCTGGAGTTCGACGTGCCGCTCATCGAGAATCCGCCCTTAGCACAGGCATTGTACAAATCCGTTGAAGTTGGAGAGCATATCCCGCCCCATCTGTATCGCGCCGTAGCGGAAATCCTCGCCTACATTTATCGCTTGATGGGTGGCAGGGCAGTCTCCTGAGAATAAGCGGTACGAACGCTGCCCACGCGCGCCTCAAGACACGCCCCGCGGACCGGCCGGGGGCAAATAGAATACCAACGCCGGCAAGTCCTGCCGCATGGCCGGCGCAAGACGACAGGCGGCACAATATTTCGCACTAAAGACTGCTTTCCTGGGCCGATAAGCAAGTAGGATTGCATGAGCAAAAGTGAAACCCTGGGGAGTTTCGTCGCCGGTGTTACGAAAGCGGTCGAAACATTTGCAGACGAAGGCTCGAATGCCAAGCACGCGCTGAATCAGCTTGCAGCCTCCGATCCAGCCCTTTTCTTCGCGGCAGGAATCCGTGTCGTGGCCACCTGCAAGCCCTCGGAGGGTTCGCGCTACCTGGTTCTGACTCTGGCGAAGGACAAGCGCTTGAGCATAGGGCTGCTGGACTCGAAGGTATGCACGCTCCAGGAAGCGCTCGCCGTCACGTGCGCGGCGGCCGAGGCGGGAGCGCAATTGCAAGCGACCTTTGAGATGGCGCTCAATAAAGCTCTGCAGGGTCAGGCCAGCCCCGAGAAGACCGGACGTATCCTGCGAATACTGGACATATTGGACGCTACCTGCGGCCATGGCTGCTGGAACTCGTTCCAGGTTGAGCTGATGGCCTACCCCGACAAGCTTGTGCGCTCCAAAGCCGCGCTTCTGATTGGCCGGAACACTCGCAATGTGGCATGGATAGCGCGACGTCTGTTGGATCGCGATCCCCGGGTGCAGGCTAGCGCGGTGGAAGCGCTATGGGGTTTGGACGCAGAGGAAGCGAGACCTCACTTTCTGTCAGCGTTGAAATCCCCCGACAACCGTGTGGTCGCGAATGCGGCGGTCGGCCTGTATCTAAGCGGGGATGCCTCCGTGATGCGCATTTTGCTGGAGATGTTGCGGCACACCGATCCAGTCTTTCAGCTCTCGGCGCTATGGGCGATCGGCGAAACAGGCGACGCGCGTTTCCTGCCGGTTCTGGCCGAGCTTTACAAGCGTGCCACGGGGCAACTGCGCCTGGCTACCGTGGGCGCCATGTCCAAAATCCGCCGCCGCGAGAAGACTGACGATGAGGCGAGTGCGCTCCAGGTCCACATTTCGCAAGCGGTGACACAAGCGGATGGCCTTCGCCGGCTGGCCTTCGCGCTGTCCTGCCATCCGGCCCGGGATCTGAGCGGCATCAAGCCGACGGAGTTTGCGGTCTGGGAAAATGGGACGGTCATCGAAGAGTACGAGGTCCGTCTGGTCTCTCCGCCGGCGCTTTTGATGGCCGGGTTTGTAGCTCCCTGGTTTGCTTCCGCCGAGGAGACGTACGAAAAAGTCGTGCGCGAAGGATTGAAGCAATGCCTGTCCATGAAGCGTCGCGACGATCTGTGGCGAATCGATCGTTATTCCATCGAAATAAACCCGCACACGGACGCAAAATCTCCGCTCGAAGCCCTGTTCCCCTATGACGTCTCTCTACTGACGCCGGAATTGAAGGCTTCCCATGGCTGCATTTCCGATCCGGATCTGCTGGGCAAAGTGCTCGCCCTCCCAGCGCCGCGAGACCGGGCCGCCGCCGATCCGATAGCGGCGTTTCAAAGACAATGCGATGCGTTCGCCAAGCGCGGCGGCAAGCGCCACGTTTTTGTTTTCCTCCACGACATGTCCGGCTTCGATTTGAAGCAGGAAGCCGCTATCGACCGTGTGCGGACCATCGCTCAAGAGGGCAGCGTGGTCTTGCACTGCATCTGTCCGGACGTCGCCGGTCAATGGACGCTTCTTCGTGAGCTGTGTTTGTCCAACCCGGAAGGAACCTTCACCGAAGCCAAGCTGGAGGGCATGGTGGATGGACTGGTGGACGCTTATGCCAATCTTTGCAGCCGATTCGAAATCAGCTATTCGCTCCCGGCTTCCGCAGAGCCGGTAAGTGTAAGGGTGAAAGTCTCCAGTCGTTTTGGCCAAGCGGAAATGTCCCTCAACGTTGCGCCGGCGCTACCGGCCGGCCCGCCGGATCCCGCTCCTGTTCCCGTGCCCGAAATGTCCGCACAACCGGTTTAGCGCTCGCTTCCCCGCTAAGGCGCCCAACTAAGGCGCGCGAACACCGCACCCAAAGCGACGCCCCTGGCTACCCTAAAGTTCGCCTCGAGCGACCTTGATGACGCCGGAGTGAGTAGGTGATTCGGGCGTGCAAAGACGCTGGTTCTCGTAATCTTCGCCGGGCAAGGAGTACCGGTTCGCGGGATTGCTGGAACCGACCATCCTCAGCGCCGCCGGCACTCTGGCCGTCCCGGGCAACATTCGGCGGATGCATGGGATTGCGCGAGCATCCAATTGACGCCGATGTGGCGAATGCGCTACGCGGCCGATTGTCGAACCGAACGTGAATCCATCGCGCCGGTGAATCGGCTGGATCCTTGGCGGCGTGGTTCCGATCCCGACGCGCCGGAGCCGGCTAGTCCTGCTCATCCAAAGCGTGTTTGCCTGCCTCCGGCTGGAGGCCGGAGTCCAAGGGTGAATTTATGATCGCCGTTGCCGATTGGAAACCGCGCCCCACGACACCAATTTAGCACTGCATCTCAAAACCCCAATTCGGTCCGATAAGAACTGCGAAGGAGGTCCATGGGTGCGCTCAATACAGACGCCGATGAGGCTGTCATCGAATTGGCATTGCTCGATGCCGGTCTGCACCGGGCTCTGCTGGAGCAACTCAACGAGGGGATCTGCATCGTGAATTGCGACCATCGGATCGTGTACTGGAATAGCGGGGCGGAAAGGATCAGCGGGTATATGGCGCACGAGGTGGCGGGCCAATTCAGTCACGGCGATTTGCTGCTGCACTGTGAGAACGATGGCCGCCTGTTGCCTGGGGCCGGGCCGGGGTCTCCGGTGGTGACGGCGATGCTGGATGGAAGGGTTCACGAAAACACCATGTTCCTCCTCCACCGGGAAGGTCATCGGCTATTGATACAGCTTCAGGTATGCCCCATTCACGACTCCAATGGCGGGATCGTTGGCGTTTTGGAAATGTTTGAGGAAGTGGCCGCGCCGCTGCATCATCGCGCTCGCGAGCTGGAGGCCTTGGGCTGTTCGGACATTTCCACCCGGGCAGCGAATCGGAAGTTGGGTGAGATGATGGTCCGGCACGCCCTCGAAGCTTTGAACGCGTTTGAGATCCCGTTCGGATGGCTGCGCATCGGACTGGATGGGGCTCGGGATCTAGACTGCCGCTATGGGCACGGCATGGTGGACGCGGCGGTAAAGATGGTCGCGGCCACGCTGGACCGGAGTCTGGGCTCGCTGGACGTGCTCACGCGTTGGGAGCCGGCGGAATTCCGCGTGGAAGTCAGCCGCTGTTCCCGGTCGGAATTGGCCGCCGTCGCCGAGAGACTGCGGCTGCTGGTACGCGCCTCAACGGTGGAGTGGTGGGGCGACCGGTTGGGAGTGACGGTTTCGGTGGCTGGAGCGACCGCCGAACCTGGCGATACCATCGACACCCTGGAAGGGCGGGTGTCCGAAGTCTTTGAAGGTTGCTGCGCCAGTGGAGGCGATCGTGCAGCGGTTGCTCAGGTGAGCAGAAGCAGGGTGGAGCAATGTTTGCCATAGCAGGGATTCTTGTCGTTTTCGCAGCGGTGGTGGGTGGCTATCTCATGGAGCATGGCAACCTGTTGGTGCTGGTTCAGCCCGCCGAGCTGCTGATCATCGGTGGCGCGGCCATCGGCACCATTCTCACCGCCAATCCGCCCGCTGTTTTGAAAGCTATCCTCAGTGCCTTCTCCGCTGTATTCGGCAACTCCAAGTACGACAAAAATTTCTACCAGAGCACGCTGAAGCAGATGTACGACGTGATGCAAAAGGCCCGTAAGAAAGGCTTAACGGAGTTGGAAGGCGATGTCGAGCACCCCGATAAAAGTGAACTGTTCGCAAAATGGGACCACCACCTGCGCGACTTCGTCTGCGACACTCTGCGCATGGCGATGACCGGGGGGCCGACGCCCTTTGAGCTGGATCAGGTGATGGAGCTGGACATGGAGGTTCACCACCACTATTCCACGCTGCCGGTGGGCGCGCTGAGTACGGTCGCCGATTCGTTGCCCGGCTTGGGCATTGTTGCCGCGGTACTGGGTGTGGTGATCACGATGGGCGCCCTCGGCGGGCCGCCGGAAGAGATCGGCCACAAGGTGGGGGCCGCGCTGGTTGGAACGTTTCTCGGAATTCTGTTGTGCTACGGTGTGCTCGGACCCATGGCCGCAAAGATGGGCCGTGCCGCCGACGAGGAGGATCACTTCTACCATGTCGTTCGGGTGGCGCTGATTGCCTTCTTGAAGGGCACCTCGCCGGCGATGGCGGTGGAGTTCGGCCGCCGCGCCGTTCCAGGGCATGTTCGGCCCACTTTCACGGAGCTGGAGAACCTTTGTAAGAACAAGGTGCCAGCCGCCGCTGCGCAGCCTGGCGCTGCAACGCCCGCTCCCGCTCCTGCCGCGGCGAGTAAATAAGCCATGTCCGCTCAGAAATCCGATCAACTCGTCGTCCAGCCCATCATTGTCAAGAAAAAGATTGTTCACGGTGGCCATCATGGTGGGGCCTGGAAGGTGGCCTACGCAGACTTCGTCACCGCGATGATGGCTCTGTTCATCGTGCTGTGGCTGATGGGTACCAGTGAACCTGTAAAGAAAGCGATCGCTGGCTACTTTAAAGATCCCTCCGGTCACGGCGCTCAGAACGGTTCAGGACAAAGTGGCGCCAGCGAGAATATCGGTATTGGCAAAGACGACATGAGCAAGCTGAAGGACAAGCTGGAAGCCGCTATCCGGCAAACTCCCAACGTCGCCAAGCTGAAGGACCAAGTCCAAATGACCGTTACCGGCGAAGGCTTGCGCATCGAGTTACTCGAAGGCGCCGTGAACACCTTCTTTGAGACTGGGATCGCGCAGCCGACCGGACCGGGGAAGGAAATGCTGGAGGTGTTAGCTTCCGAGCTCGTGAAGCTCCCCAATCGGCTTTCGGTGGAAGGCCATACGGACTCTAAACCCTACGTTTCCGCCAACGGTTACTCGAACTGGGAGCTATCGTCCGATCGCGCCAATGCAGCTCGAAAGCTGATCCAACAGGCTGGCGTGCGCGCCAACCAGGTGGCCGACGTACGCGGCTTCGCCGATCAAAGACTCCGCAAGCCGGAGGATCCCACTAGCGCCTCCAACCGTCGTGTGTCCATCGTGGTGAAATACCTGGCGCCTGGCGACCCTCCTGTTCCCGCCTTAGGAGCGCCGGCTGCCCAATCGGCGACGGGCGGTAAACCGTCACCTGTCGGCGCCTCCCAGCCAGCAGCCGGAAGCGCTGTCAAATCGGGGCTGCCGGTTTCGGCCGGAACGGCCAAGCGCTAAATACGCCGGCTTGCCGGACTTTCTTGGCGTATTCGAGCCCCTCTGATAAAATTAACCTTGAGCCCGGTAACACCCAGCGGCGGATGTAGTATGAAACCCCTTGCTTCGACCATCTGCCCTGTTTATACTGGCTTTTTTCGCCGATGATGAACTTGAGCATGACACCGCGGGACGATCTGGATCCATTGGCGCCTCAACGCGAGGCAGCCATGTTCTACGGTCTTTTCTTGCGCGGCCATTCCGCGGAAACCTTGCGGCGCGATATCGACGTGCCGAAACCGGTGCTCGAGAAATGGTTGAACCGCCAGCGCTATGAAACCGGCTTCCGCGACGCGCTGCGGCGCGTGTATCAATACCGCAAACAGGTACTCGCAATCTTTGACGAGTTGGTTATGAACGAAAAGAACCGGCCGCCATTCGTGCACTAGCTCACCGCGAAACATCGCCGTAACCTGTTTTTCATTTCAGCTCCTCCCCTCTTCCCTTTACACTAGAAAAAGATGAAACACACCGATACTCCGTCCTTACCCAAAGCGCATCCGGATCATGAAGGCGCGGACCAGGAAGCCAAGTCGCGCCTCCTTTCTACTCCCACCCGCCCGTTCGATCCGGTAGGCGCATCCAGCGCCACCGAAATTCTGACGCGGATGCAGGGCACCGCCTTCCAGGGCAAACAGCTCGGCTTGGCATTTGAAGTCTGGAAGCGGATGTTGGGCGATCGCTGTACGATCATGATGGGAATGTCCGGCGCCATGGTTCCGGCCGGAATGCGCCGCCTGGTGGTCCGCATGATCGAATACCGGCTCATCGATTGCCTGGTCTCCACCGGCGCCAATTTCTTTCATGATTTCCACGAGACGATGGGGAATTTCCATTACCAAGGTTCGCCGGCCATCGACGACGTGCTTCTGGCTGAGAATCTGGTGGATCGTATGTACGACGTGCTGGCCGATGAAGAAAAGTTTCGCCAGCACGATCAGTGGATCGGGCGTTTCGCGGCGTCGCTCGATCAATCGCGCCCCTACACGACGCGCGAGTTCCTCTATTTGCTAGGCCTGGAGCTTGCGAAGCAGTGCACCGAAGACGGCATCCTATCGGCGGCGGCCAAAGCAGGCATTCCGTTGTACTGTCCGGCCGTTGCCGACAGTTCCATCGGTATTGGTATTGCGGCGAATCGCTATGAGGGCGGAAATCGCTTCACTTTTGACGTGATCGGCGATGTTGTTGAAACCGCGCGCATCGTGGCTAAATCCAATGCCACAGGTGTCATCTATTTCGGCGGAGGTACGCCCAAGAATTTTGTGCAGCAGACCGAAGTAACGGCCATTATCATGAACACCGGCGTCACCGGCCACAAGTATGCGATCCAATGCGTCACCGATTCACCGCATTGGGGAGGTCTTTCCGGTTGCACGTTCGAAGAGGCGCAAAGCTGGGGCAAGATCGCCAAAGACGCTTCCATGGTGACGTGCCACTCCGACTCCACCATCGCCATGCCGATTCTGGTATCGGCGCTGCTGGAGCATCGCGAACTGTTGGCCAATCGTCATCGGCCCAGCTTCACCCAAGGAAGGGAACTCGGTATCCAATCATGAGCACGGTTAAGATTCCGATGTATCAGGTGGACGCATTCGCCGGACGCATTTTCTCCGGAAATCCCGCTGCCATCTGTCCGCTCGAAAGCTGGCTTCCCGACGCCCAGATGCAGGCCATCGCCGCGGAGAATAATCTGGCCGAGACGGCCTTCTTTGTTCGCAATGGCAGCGGCTACAAATTGCGGTGGTTCACGCCGGCCGTGGAAGTGGATCTGTGCGGGCACGCGACGCTGGCCTCGGCGTTCGTCGTTTTGAACGATCTGGCGCCGGGCGAGCGCTCGGTTTCGTTTGAAACCAAGAGCGGCTCGCTGACGGTGACGCGCGACGGCGATCTCTATTCGATGGATTTTCCGTCGCGGCCGCCGGAGCCCTGCGACAATGTTTACCCCGCCTTGATGCCCGCGCTCGGTGGCAAACCGGAGGCGGTGCTGGCGGCTCGCGATTACTTCGTCGTGTACGGCTCCCAGGAGGAACTGCGCTCTCTGAAGCCCGACATGCAGGCGCTGATGAACATCGATCGTTTTGCGGTCATCGCCACCGCGCCCGGCGCCCCCTCTGGAACACAAGCCGCCGACTTTGTTTCGCGCTTCTTCGCGCCGGCCAAAGGCGTTCCGGAGGATCCGGTCACCGGTTCGGCCCATTGCAGCCTGATTCCGTATTGGTCCAAACGGCTGGGCAAGAAAAAGTTGCACGCCTTTCAGGTTTCGCCGCGTGGGGGCGAACTGTGGTGCGAGGATCGCGGCGATCGCGTCACCATCAGCGGCAAGGCCGTACGTTTCTTCGAAGGGACCATTTTTCTGTAGGTGCATTTCTTGCCTGAAACCTACACAGTACAAAAACTAACCGTCGATTCCATCGAAACGATTCGCCTTGCCGACGCGGCGCATGGAATCGAAGTCTCGATTTGCCCATCCATCGGCAACATTGCCTATGACATGCGCGTCAATGGAAAGCCGATTCTGATGACCCCGCCGCAGCTGGCGGAATGGAAGCAGAAGCCCTCGCAGGCCGGCATCCCGTTCCTTGCGCCGTGGGCCAATCGTCTGGACTCCGACGCATACTGGGCCAACGGCAAACGCTACCTGCTGAATCCGAACGCAGAGGAAATCCGGCGCGATCCCAATGGGCTGCCGATTCACGGCCTGTTGCTGTTCGCATCGGGTTGGCAGGTGACGCGCCTGCACGGCGATGAACAGGGCGCCGAGGTCAGCAGCCGCCTCGAGTTCTGGAAGCATCCGGATTGGATGGCGCAGTTTCCGTTCGCGCACTCCATCGAGATGACGCATAGGCTGTACGGCGGCATTCTCGAAGTCCGCACCACAATCGAGAATCACTCGATGGACTCGATGCCGCTGGTCATCGGTTTCCATCCCTGGTATCAGATCCCCGAGACTCCGCGCGATCGGTGGAAGATTCGCTTGCCGGTGCGCGAGCGCTACGTGCTTTCACCGATGCTCATTCCGACTGGCGAAACGGAGCCGGTCCATCTGAGCGAGCCCACGCCACTGGCGGGCCGCCAGTTCGACGACGTGTTCGGCGGCGTCGATCCAAGCAGCGAGTTCTGGCTTGAAGCGGATGGCCGAAAAGTGTCCGTCCGGTTTGGTCCGGAATTCCCGATCGCCATCGTCTATGCGCCCCAGACGCGCGACGTCGTATGCTTTGAGCCCATGACCGGTCTGACCAACGGCTTCAACTTGGCCCATGAGGGACGCTTCAAAAATTTGCAGAGCATTCCATCGGGCGTAACTTGGGCCGAAAGTTTCTGGATCCGCCCGAGTGGTTTCTGAGGCACCGTGCACCAACTGATCTTTGAAGATTTTCAGGAGCTTGGCACCTGGAGCGCCAGTGATGGCGCACCACCGTATCTGATGGCGGTGGCGGAAAACGCCCTGCACAGGCAGGATGTCATCGAATTTCTTGCGGGAAATACTCCCACGCCGATTCTTTTGCGGTATTGCCTGCCACTTGATCGGATCGAGAAGATCGCTGTCGATTCCCTTGAGAACGGCGACAGATCAACTGTTGTCGCGCGGGAGGAGATCTAACGTTCGCCATCGGCCTTGACTACCGCAGGAACACTAGCGCCTTCAATTCCATTCCTAGATTCCCCGAATTCCGTTCGTGCCTGGGCACGAGCTTCGAATTGCAATCGAGCGTCAGCGCGACTTAGTGCGTCAAATCGTAGACGAAGTAATTCGCCGCGATGCGATACGCCAGCGACGCCCACTTCTCCGCGTAGCGCGGATCGTCGGCCCACTCCCAAGCGTCGCCCAAATCCATGTTGTGACAGATCGCGACCATGATGCGGCCCTTATCGTCGCGGATGCAACGCCAATGCGGCACTTTCCCCGTGTCTCCGTCCTCATACGTGAGGCCGCTCTCGAAATATTGCGCTCCGGGCACCTGGAAGCGATCCTGCAAGTCGAACAGCGTGTGAAAAATCGGATCGTTATCCGGAATATCCTCAATCGGCCGGTCTGGAAAAACCCGGCTCATGCTTGCGATGAAAGTGTCCCACTCCCTGACTCCGTGGTAGGGTTCCGTGCCGTGAAAGTCATCGCACATGAAGAATCCGCCGCGTAGCAGATACTCACGCAATTGTTTCGCGTCCTCGTCGCGCAACGCCCAGTGCCCCACCTCAACCCCGTACAGCACCGGCCAATTGTACACGTCGTCGGAGCCATCGAGTGTTACCACCTGCTCGATGGAGCGTGTATCAATCCGGGTAAGGCGCCGGATACCGGCCAGCAAATGGCGATCGGAACGCGGGTAGTCCATCGTCCAGTAGCCGGGAAACGCGCCGCCATCGCGCATAGCGAAGCGCACATGGTCGGGATAACCGTAGATGTCCGGATAGCGTAGTCGTGCGCGGACCCACTCCGCCTTCTGTTCCCAATCCGGCGGCCGCGGAAAGTTGTTGTACTCGATGGCCGGGTATTCTTTGAACGGCTTCTGCGCGCGGAGCACGCCCCAAGCGGAGAAGATCGCCAAAAAACAGAAGGCGAAGGCGACGCGAAAACGCATGAGCGGCACGGTTGCGATCTCAGAATACCATGCCCGCGCCGGCTGGTTCGAAATCCCTGCGACGCGCGGGGCACCCCGTGCTACAAGGATCTGAGCGCCGGGCTTCCAGCATTGCTCTAAGAACTTTGACTGTCGACGACGAAGCAGGCTGCTGAGACTGGCCGCCGATCTCGGCCGCCCGGCGGTGGGCGACATAAAAGTGGAGATCAAGCGTGCCGCCCAGTAGTCTTGGAATGGGCCGTTAAGAAGGCAGCATCGCAGGGCGATGATAGCGTTGGCTCCTTTGACCTTCCAGAACATGGCAGACTTTTTGAGGTGAGAGCCGATTGCGGTCTTGCAGCCAGCTTCGATCACACCGGAGCCGACGAACAGGTGCTGACAGCGGAACTTGGGGGTGCAAGCCGTGTTTGACGCGGTGAGAGGAGTTTCCAGCGCGATTAATCGGGAGGTGCTCGAATACCACGTCCGATTTTCCGGCGCCAAACAAGAAGCGTATGAGTTGAGGAATTGGTTTGGCTTCTGGCAGAAGACCCTTCCGGCTTGGACACCGATCAGAACATCGTTCGCACTTTGCTCGCTGAGCGATTCAATTGGAATGCCGCGAGAGTATGTTACCTCCCTCGCAACGGTGGTTCCCTCCGCCCGGCGCGTGTTTGGCTAAGCTGGCTGTAGAGATAACTATGACATTGCGAGATTACGTTTCACTCGGCCGCTCCGGCGTGCGCGTTTGGCCAAAGCCCGAAACAATTTAGTACAGGTCGTACCGTGGGGATTACCATCGGATTGGTCGACACGGATTATGTCTCGGGCCACAAACAACCGGTCTAAGAACCGGCGGTGCACCGTACGCGGCGCAACTTGCAGCACGTAGGCAGATGTCTCAATAGCGGATTGTCTCAGTCGAGGAGTTTCCCTGCACCGTGACTGAGCTCAATTGTGATCTTGCTGAGCCGCCGGAGTGGGCCCCAAGAAGATTAGGCCGCTATTACCATCCGACATGAGAGAAATCGAACTGTAGTATTGCCCAGCGTTTCACTGCGACGGACTGACGCCCACGGCCACCATAGGCGGCGCAGGACACAACACGAGTCCGGTGGGAAAGTTCCCGGCGACAATCGTCCAATTCTTGCAGGGTGGGTGGAGTGCCTCCGGTCGCTGAAACCGGGGGAGTAGCGCGTAGCGACAACCATTGAATAATTGGCGACCTTTCCGAATCGTCAGCAGGCCGGTTTTAAAAAGGGCATTTCTTCAGAGTTCATGTAATCAAAAATACTAATCCAACTGAACATTCATCCACCTTGCGCATCTTACGACCTTCTCTATTTACAGACAACTCCATGCTATGGTAAAATCCCGTTCACGCAAATTCAGTGATCTAGACTTCTCGGGGCGTAGGGGCGTGTGAAACCCCGGCGGCCGTCGGACGGAGTGTCGCGATTTCGAATTTAGCGGCGGAGGGCTAAATGCGACGACGGTGTGAA
>Ga0209415_10002296_pt1 | contig 35871 bp, 39 predicted proteins | sample PeaSoiSIISIP2007_FD_187696 | JGI IMG/M metagenome (GOLD analysis project Ga0209415, IMG submission 187696) | Peat soil microbial communities from Weissenstadt, Germany - SII-SIP-2007 (SPAdes) (version 2) | ecosystem: Environmental > Terrestrial > Soil > Wetlands > Peat | place: Germany... | reverse complement strand
GGGCCAGGATGCCGGTCCCCACGCCGAAGACCTCTGTGCTCGACAGCCGGTAGTGGTGCGGCACGGCCGCCGCCAGCAGACCGAATCCGAGGACGTACAGGCCCACCACCACCGCGGCCATTGCTCCGACCCGGCTCCACTCCATCGGGCTCAGCGCATCCTGAATCCTCCGCACACGACCCACCCTCGCTGTCCCGCGCGTCGTCATGCTCGGCTCCGTTCCCGACCTGTCAGCCGCTCAGCGTGCCAGAGATGCGACCTGGATGCAACAGGCACCTGGAAGCAACCGAGAACCGGTATCCTGGCAGGTGGTGACACAGACGGAGCGCCACGCGCAGCCAGCGGGAGACCACGAGAAGCGGTCCGACTCGGTGGAGGAGGTCCTGACGCTTCTGCGTTCCCACGGCGGTCGTGTGACCACCTCCCGGCGACTGCTGTTGCAGTGCCTCTTCGAGGGACGCGCCCACCGGACGGCGGAGGAGTTGGCGGTGGAAGTCCAGGCCTCGGCCCCCGACGTGCATCTCTCCACCATCTATCGCAATCTCGACGAGCTCGAACGTCTCGGCGTGGTCGTCCACGCCCATCTCGGTCACGGTCCGGCCACGTACCACCTGGCCACCGAGACCCACGGGCACCTGGTCTGTGAATCCTGCGGGGCCATGCTCGAGGCTCCCGAGAACCTTTTCGATGCCCTCGCCCGTGCCGCCGCGCACGACTACGGATTCACCATCGATCCGCGCCACTTCGCCGTCCTCGGCCACTGCGCCGCCTGTGTTCAGGTGGCGGGCAACTGACGATCTCAATTCCGGCGGCGCCATCCACCGGCGGCGTGGGTGCCGCCGTCCACGTGCAACGTCGTCCCCGTGATGAAGCGCGCCGCTTCGCTGGCTAGGAACACCGTCGCCCATGCGGCGTCGTCGGGGCCGCCGAAGAAGCCGAGGGGAGGGAGATGGACGGGCTCGAACGGCAGGTCGTGTCCGAGGAATTGCTCCCGCGTGTCTCGTTCACCGGCGGTCGACAGGCCGTCGGGAGCGATCGCATTCACCCTGATACCGGCTCCCGCCAGCTCGAGGGCCAGTGACTTCGTGAGGTTGTCCACCGCCGCCTTCATCGCCGCATAGACGGCGAAGCCGGGGGCGGCCTGATGAGCCTCGATGGAGGTCACGTTCACGATGGCACCGCCGGCGGGCATGTGGGGGACCACCAGTCGCACCATCCGGGTCACCTGGGTGAAGTTCTCGGCCACCAGTCGCTCTTCGGCATTCTCGGAGGTGGCCAGTAGAGATGCGGCGAAGGTGCCACCGGCGTTGTTCACCAGGATGTCGATCTCGCCGCAGGATGCGACCACCTCGTCGACGAACCCGACCACGGCGTCAGCGTCGCGGACGTCCAGGACGCGCCGCAGTGTTCTCGGCGTCCCGTCCTCGGGGCTGATCGTGTCCTCGAAGGCGTGGAACGTCTCGTTCTCGAGCCGATCGCACAGGGCCACCGTCGCTCCACAGAGCGCGAAGATCCGAGCCGTCGCCTCACCGATGCCACGCGCCGCACCGGTGATCACGGCCACCCGACCGTCGAGGCGTAGCGGCTGGTCCCCGGTGGTCAACGGCCCGTCCCCCCCGCGCCTTCGCAGGCCAAGGACTCCGTGCCGTCCAACTGGTCCTGTCGTGCTGTGGGCCCTCTCATTTCATCGGACCTCATTTCATCGGACCGCCACTCGTTGACTGGACAACCGCCCGCCCGCTGGCGATGCTCACGGAGTTCTTCGGCCTCACAGAACCTTAGAGGGCACCGAGCCTCGGACGGGGGTGACATGGTCGACGGCACCGAGCCCATGGCAACCGGTGGGGAACCGACGTCGTCGGTGTGGGAGCCCCGCCCGCCGCCACTGTCACCATCGTGATCGTCGTCCTCGGAGAGGGTGCCGCCGGTGACGGGTCGCGCTCACTGGCCCTTGCCCTCCGACGGCTGGGTGAGGCGGTGGCCCTCGGCGCCCTCGATCCCCGCGCCCCGAAGAGCGACGACTTCGTGACCCTGCCGTGCACCATGGCGTCGGGCGACGGCGTGGCCGATCTGCTCGACCGGGCGCAGACGGACGGGGACCCGGTCCACGCCGTCGTCCTCGCCTCGGTCGGGGTGCCCACCACCGAACACGGCGAATTGGCGGCGCTCGATCCCACCCAGTGGGCCGACCGGGTGGAGATACCTCTGCGCCGGACATTGGCCTGCTTCCAGGGCTCCCATCGACGCCTGCGCGCTCGCGGCGGATGCCTCCTCGTTCTCGTGCCCACGCTCTCGCTCGTCGGTGCCGCCGGCATGGCGCCGTGGGCGGCCGTGGCCGAAGCGCAGAGGGCCCTGGCCAAGTCGGCCGGCCGGGCCTGGGGCCACGAAGGAATCACCGTCAACTGTGTGGCCGTCCCGGCCGCCCTTCTTGTGACTGCGCTCCGGGCACCGGGCGCGGTGGCCGGGGGAGTGCCCGGTACGGCAGGTCCCGACCGTCCCGGTCTTCCCCCACCGTCGCTCGACCGATCACCGTCATGGGAATCCGACATCGCACCGGTGGTGGCCTCCCTGGCCGCACCCGGCTGGACCGGTGTGACCGGCGCCACCATCGCCGTCGACGGTGGCGTGTGGATGACCCCATGACCGACCGACTGGACGGACGGGTCGTGCTCGTCACCGGGAGCGGAGCGGGCATCGGGCGCGCCCTGTGTCTCGCCTGTGCCGACGCCGGCGCCGTTGTCGTCGTGACCGGTCCCGGCGACAACGGCCAGGAGACGGCGACACTCGTCACCGACCGCGGCGGCCGTGCGCTCTTCGTCCGCACCGATGTCGCGGTGGCCGCCGACGTCGACAGGGCCGTGGCCGTGGCCGCCGAAACGTTCGGAGGCCTCGACGCCGTGGTCCACAACGCCACCAGCCGGCTCTCGAGCCGGGTGGAGCCGATCGACGAGATCGATGACGGCACGTGGGCGGACCATGTCGCCGTGTCGTTGCGCGGCACGTACCACTGTGCCCGATCCGCCCTTCCCCATCTCCGCGCCGGGGTCGGCCGATTCCTCGTCATGACGTCCCCGGCGGCGCTCGAGGGCAGTGTGGCGTTGCCCGCCTATGGCGCCGTCAAGGGTGCGCTACGGGGCATGGCGAAGAGCCTGGCCGTCGAGTGGGGACCGCTCGGCATCACCGTGAACTGCGTGTCCCCCCTGGCTCAGACACCGGCGCTCGACAACGCCTACCGGGAGAACCCGGCGCTCGCCCCCCGGCTCCGCGCCGTCGTCCCTCTGGGCCGGGTCGGCGACCCCGAGCACGACATCGCGCCGGTCGTCGTCTTTCTCCTGAGCGATGCCGGTCGTTACATCACCGGTCAGACCATCGTGGTCGACGGCGGGCGTTTCACCGGCCTCTGAGTCTCTCGGGCCGTGACACAGTGGGCCCGTGGACATGGCACCCCCTCTGTCGGTCGGATCGATCTCCCTGCGCCTCTACCCGCACGAAGGCCTCGGTGCCGGCGCCGTGGTGGAAGAGCTCCGGGCACAGGGCCGGCTGGCCAGCGAGTCGGGCTTCGACGGGGTGATGACCAGCGAGCATCACGGTGGGTTCGCCGGCTACATGCCCAATCCCCTGCAAGCGGCCGGATGGCTCCTCGAGGCCATGCCCGCGGGCTGGGCCGCGGCGTGCCCGCTCCTGCTCACGTTGCGCCCTCCGGCACTGGTCGCCGAGGAGGTGGCCTGGTTGGCGGCGCGCTTTCCGGGTCGTGTGGGCCTCGGGATGGCAGCCGGTTCCCTGGTGGCGGACTTCGACATCATGGGGCTCACCAAGCAGAACCTCACCGAGCGCTTCTCCGACGGGCTGGCCCTGGTGGCGGGGGCCCTCGGAGGCCGTGATCCGGGTCCCCTGCAGGGTGATCCGGCCATCGAGAACTGCCGGTCGCACCCGGTGCCCCTGGCCAGCGCGGCCATGAGCGTGGCCGCCGTGCGCCGGGCAGCGCGACTCGAGATGGGGATCGTCTTCGATTCGTTGTCGGCACCCGAGCGTGTGCGCGTCCTGGTCGACGCCTACCGCCAGGCGGGCGGCGCTGGCGCGTGCACCTTGATCCGCCGGGTCTGGGTGGGATCGCCCCCCGTGCACGAGATGGCACAGCAGGTGGACGTCTACCGCGGCTACGCCGGCGCCGGGGCCCAGTCCCATTGGACGGCCGACGAGTTGATCGCGGGCGACGACGCCGAGACGGTGGCCGACGGACTTGTCGAAGTCATGGTCCGGGCCGGTGCCGACGCCTGCAATCTGCGCGTCCACGCACCGGGGATCAGCCCCGGTCAGGTGCGGACCCAGATCGTCGCCCTCACGGCGGTGGTGGCGCGCCTACGGGTCCTGCTCGGTCAGGCCAGGCACCGCAAGGGTCGACCGCCGTTGTAGGCGACCATGTCGGCGAAGGCGCCGGGCACGTCGATCGGATCGCCGGGCCGGGCACCGGCACACTCGGCGTAGGCGCGGTGCAGGTTGCCCACGATCCTCTCGGAATCGGTCAGTGAGGAGTAGGGGCCGAGGTCGATCTGGCGGGCCGCCTCCAGCGGAGAGATGCCGGCCGCCCACGTCTGCGCCGCCGTCTCCTGGACGAAGCGGAGGTACTCACCCACCGTGTCGATCATCTCCCGACGACACGGTGCACCGTGTCCGGGCACGAGCACCTCGGCGTCGAACTCCATGAGTCTGTTGAGGGCCCACATTGCCCCCGACACCGAGCCCATCAGGACGAAAGGAGTGCCTCCGTTGAAAACGATGTCCCCGGTGAACAGGACCTTCCGCTCCGGTATCCAGGCCACCACGTCGTTGGTGGTGTGGGCGGCCGTGCCGAAATGGTGCAGCTCCACCAGGAGGTCGTCGACGTAGACGTTGAGACGGTGCTCGAATGTCACGAACGGGGCCGCCACCTCGAGCGCGCCCCAGTCGACGGGGTCGAAGATGCCGTCGGGACGCATGATCCCCATCGAGAGCACGGCGTCGCGGCAACGCTCGTGACCGATGACCGCCGCGTAGGGCAGCAGGCAGTTGCCGTTGGTGTGGTCCCCGTGGTGGTGGGTGTTCACCAGGGTCCGACGTCCCGTTCCGGCCACCAGGTCCATCGTCTCGAGAAACGCCCGTGTCCGTGCCTCGGTGGCACACGTGTCGATGCACAACACCCCCGAGGTCCCGACCACGAATCCCGTGTTGTTGATCCACCATGACCCGTCGGGTTGGACGTAGGCGTAGACGCCATCGGCCACCTCCTCGGTGTGGGGCGGAGCCAGGGCGTGCCCGTGGCCGTCGTCGTGCTGGGCGCTCGTCATGGGGGTGTTGTATCAGGCGATCAGGGTGATGCGTGAGCCGTCATGCCCGTGGTGGTCGTGCTCGGCCACCACGACGCCCTGTCCGGTGGCCACCCGGAATGCGGCGAGAGCGGCGGCCAACGCGTCGACGCCGTCGAGGCCCCACATCTCGAGGAAGTCAGGATGCATCACCAACGGCTCGAGCAGAGCGACCCGCTGGGCGATACCGAAAGCGGTGCCCCGGGGTTTGAGCCGCACAGCTGGTCGGGCCGTGAGGGCCAGCCGCGTGAACGAGCCCGAGGGATAGGTCTCGAAGAATTGTACGGATCCGCACCGCGACCGGAGCCGGTCCCACAGGACGAAGCCGGCCTTCATCCACGCCAGCCGGGCCGGGAACGGGGCCCCGGTCGACGGGGTCAACATGCTGACCGGGCCACCGACGATCCGTTCGGCCAGTCCGTGGTGGGTGGCGGCCAAGGCCACCTCGGCACAGCGGGCAGGGCGGACACGAGGAAGCAGGCACCCCGCTGTCTGCCGGTCGGGCGCGTCGATGCCCACATGCGAGGCGTCCGCGCACAGCCGTTCCAATTCCGCCTGGCCCCGGTCGCCGATGGCCAGGTGGACGTGCTCGACGGCAGGCAGGGCGTCGACGGCGCCGGTGAGGAAGACGGCATGGACGGCCTTTGTCCCGAAGTCGATCCCCCCCACCCGGACGATCCCGTTCGTCGGCGACGATGCACGGCCCGTCATGCTCCGTCAGCGTAGAGACTGGAAGCGGCCCCTATGCCCCGGGCTGGCAGTGACGGCACAACGCCGGTTCGACCCCGATATCGGTGCGGCACCAGTCCACCAGGACATCGAGGTCGGATGCGCAGACCTTGCGGTAGTTGGCCGTCCGCGACCGTCCCGATCCGACAGGACCGACGATGCACGTGCACGCGGCGCGGTGCAACATCAAGGAGTTCGGGGACAGGGTCCGGTCGGCATTGACGACGAACCCGTCGTTGTGGGCAGAGGCCCAGGCCAGGTAACCGGCATCGTCGTCCAGAAACGAACCGATGGGTCCTCGTGGAGTCGCCGGGCCGGGGCCGGGGCCGGGCTCGCCACGGTGCACCGCCGGAGGTGGGTCCACGATCCGAGCGGCCACGAGCGCCCGTAGACCGTCGAGCAGGGCCCAGACGTACTGGGCGCCGCGCCCGTTCGGCTCCTCCCCGAAGTGATGCCAGCGTCGTTGCTCGTAGAAGAGGCAGCCCCGGAACTCGTCGACCGAACCCGGCAACGTCCGTGACCGCGTCCAGGCCCGGATGGACCGGGTGGCCAGCTCGGAGACGTCATCCCAGTAGGCGTACCCGTCATAGGACAACGAAAAGGAGGACACGGCGTCCCACGAGTCGGCATGGTCGGGGATGGCGTGGACCCTGAGCTGTCCGTTGGGCACGGCACAGGGGGCGAAATCCCCGGCCGGAGAACGGCTCGGGTCCTTCCAGCGCAGGACGGGGTCCGGGCGGGCAGGGTAGTGGGAGGGGGTGCCGGCACCTCCGTCGGCCGGCGGATCGGTCCCCGGGCCAGGTCCCCGCTGTCGGCCCCGGCTTCCCGGCACGCGTGGCGCCAGTCGACGGATCCCGGTCTTGGCGGCCGGTCGTCCCTGGCCGAAGGCCATTCCTGGTAAGTGCACGGCCGGCCCGATCAGAACTTCGACGTCGGCGTGCTCGACACGACGGTCCCGACGGCCTCCGGCCGTGCCGGGGCACCCCGGGACGGGCCGTGTCGCCTCTCACGGGTGGGGGGAACCATGGCCATCACCATGGGTATCGGCACATGAGGGCGACGGTTGAGCCGACAACCATCGCGTCGCCATTAGCCTCCGCTCGATGCCGGGCGTGGTCGTGGCCAGCTTCAACGTGCATGGAGGGGTCGACGGCCGGGGAAGGCCCTTCGACGTCGTCGCCGCCTGCGTCGCCGTCGACGCCGATGTCCTCGTCCTGCAGGAGACGTGGACTCCCGACGCAGGCGAGTCACTGGCGCGACGGGTGGGTGACGCACTCGGATACCAGGTCGAGGAGCTGGCCATGGCCCGGGCCCGGATGGCCACCGCCCCGGACGGGAACCCGGCCCCCCCGTCGTGGGGGTCCGTGCTGCGGGTCACCGGCCCTTACGGCCTCCGGGTGGGAGAGCCCCGGTCGCGCCGGGTCCCACGGGTCACCTCCCCGGTCGCCGTCGTCCCCGGCACGTGGGGCATGGCCCTTCTGTCACGAGTGCCGGTGGGGGCCACGACCGTGCTCGACATCGGTCAGTTGTGGCGCGACCCGGCCCGGCGCGGGGCCATCGCGGTCGAAGTGGACATCGGTGGACGTCCGCTGCGCGTGGTCGGTACCCACATGTCGCACCTGAGCAACGGATCCATCGTGCAACTGCGGTCCCTGCACCGCCTCATCACCGATCCGGCCGTGCCCGCCGTGCTGGCCGGCGACATGAATCTGTGGGGACCGCCCTTGTCGGTCCTGTTCCCGGGCTGGTCCCGGATCGTGCGAGGCCGCACGTGGCCGGCGTGGCGGCCGGTGGCGCAACTCGACCACATTCTGGTGACCCATGGCGTCCGACCCCTGGGCCCCGGGGCCGTGGTGGAGGTGGCCGGATCCGACCACCTCCCGGTGCGAGCCCGTCTGACCCTCGTCTGACTCCCGTCTGACCCTCGTCTGACTCCCGCCTGACCCTCTCGTCAGACCCTCTCGTCAGACGCTCTCGTGTGACGGGCGTTCACGCCGTGGTGGCGGTGGTGCCCGACGGACCGGCCGAGGCGGGGGCGGTGGTGGCCGCCGTGGCCGAGACGAACGTGCTGTAGACGACGATGTTCGAAAGATAGTGACCGGTCTGGGTGTCGAAGGTGCCCCCACAGGTGACGAGCTGCAGGCTGCTGTCGCCGTGCGAGGCGTACACCTGGTCGGCCGGGAATTGTGTCTTCGTGTACATGGCCACGTTGGTGACGGCAAAGGTGGCGACGGCGCCGTCGGTCAAGCTCACCTGGACCTGGTCACCGGGCGTGAGAGTCCGCAGGTTGAAGAACACTCCGGGGCCTCGGTACGAGTCGACGTGACCGAGGATGACCGAGGAACCGACCTGGCCGGGCGACGGCCCCAGCCGGAACCATCCCGGCACTTGGTCCCCCGTGGGCACCTGCACCGTTCCGTCGAGATTCAGACCGAGTGTGGACAGCGGTACCGAGAGGGCGATGGCCGGTATCCGCAGTGAGGTCGGCACCGAATAGGCCACCACGGCGACCGGGGGGATGGTCACCGGCGGTTTCTTGGCGACGGTGGGCGCCGGGCGCTGCGCCACCGGTCCGGCCAGGGGATGCCGGTGGCCGTGCAGGCCCACCGTGATGCACCCGCCGGCGATGACGAGGAGGACGCCCGAGACCGCCCACCACACCCTCGATCGGTGCGGCGCACCGTCGAGGGTGGGTGTCGTTGTCATTCGTCGCCGCCGGCGGTGACGCCGTCGGCGTCGATGTCACCCACGAGGATCCGGCGACGGCGGAAGGCCACGCCCATGGTCACGGCCGCCCCCACGAGGGTGAGACCTCCGACCGCCACCAGGGCGGGGTCACCGGAGTGTGACGCACCCCCGAATCCGGTGGACGGAGAACCGAAGGGGACGACTCCGCCCCCGAGGCCGTTGCCGTTCGAACCGCCCCCGAGGCCGTTGCCGTTCACCCCGTTGCCGTTCACGCCGGTCCCCTTGGCGTTACTCCCCCCTGAGCCCCCGCCGCCACCCTGGTTGGTCCCCGACGGCGTGGCCGTGGTTCCCGGCGTCGTCGACGTCGCGCATCCCGCCGGTTGGCTGATGGCGTTGTCGTCGAGGGTGACGGCGCCGTTTCGGGCCAGGATGCGACCCTGCACGTTGGCCCCGGTGTTCAAGGTGGCGGACGTCAACGCCATCACGGTGCCCACGAAGGTGGTGGTCGTGCCGAGGGTGGCCGAACTCCCCACCTGCCAGAAGACGTTGCACCACTGGGCTCCGTTGATGAGCTGGACCGTGCTGCTCGACGCCGTGATCAGGGTCGATCCGGCCTGGAAGATGAACACGGAATTGGTGTTGTTCTGACCGTTCAACGTGAGGGTGCCCGTCAGGCTCTGCGATGAGGGTGCCTGGTAGATGCCGGCGACCAGGGTCTGGCCCCCGAGGAGGGGGTCGACCGTGACCGGGGTGCGTCCCGCGGCGCTGTTGTACGCCGTGGTGAGGTCGTCCTGAGCCTGGAGGGCCACGGCGTCGGTGGCGTGCTTCACGCCGTTCAGGACGCCGGGCGGGAAGCCGGTGATGGCGGTGCCGGGATACAAGCCCAGGTTTCCGTTGATGACCGAGTTGCCCGTGTTGGTGACGGTCTGGCCCCCGAGGACGGAGAAGGGCGCCGCCGTCCCCAGGCCCACCGGAGCCTGCGCCGCCGAGGCTGCCGGCACGGTGACAATCCCCCCTAGGAGAACAATGGCGGCGGTGGTCGCCACGGCCGTGGCCGCCGTCGTGCAGCGTCGTAGAGGATTCGTGAACATGGACCGGCTCCTTCGTAGGGCCCCGGAAGCCTGGCCGTCGTCGACGACTCCTCCGCGGGGCTAATTCCACCATCGGCCGGAAAAAGAAAACTAGCAATCTATTTCTAGACAACGTTTGCTAGTCTTGTAGAGTGACCAATTGGACCTTCCTGACCAACCACGGTCGGGCCCTGCTGTGCATCGCCCGGGACCCGGAGGTGCGGCTGCGCGAGATCGCCACCAGCCTCGACATCTCCGAACGCCGCGCCTATGCCATCGTCAGCGATCTGACCGTGGGCGGTTACGTGGTCAAGAACAAGGCGGGCCGCCGCAACCGCTACGAGATCCAGTCGCAGCTTCCCCTGCCCGAGTTCACCGGCCGTGACCAGGCCATTGGTGTCGTCCTCGACCTTCTGGCGGCGCCCCGGGAGCGACGACGTTTTGCCCGACGGTCCGGCGACTGAGGGGCTCCGGGTGGCGTCCCCCGCCACCCGGTTGACGTCGGTCATTTGGTTGGCACAGAATACTCGGAGTCAGATATTCGGTGTCTTGGTCAGCGAGAACGGGGAAGGAGACGATGGCCCGCCGCAAGATCTCGAATCCGTTGGCCCTGGCCGTTCTGGCCTGTCTCTACGAGCGCCCCATGCACCCCTACGAGATGGCCACCACCCTGCGGACGAGGAACAAGGACGAGAGCATCAAGCTCAATTACGGGTCGCTGTACTCCGTCGTCGATGCCCTTCAACGGGGCGGTCTCATCGAGACGCAGGAGACGACCCGAGAGGGTCGGCGACCGGAGCGGACCGTTTATCGTGTCACCGACGCCGGCATCCACGAGTTGCTGGACTGGCTCGGTGAGCTGTTGAGCACACCGGTGAAGGAGTACACCCAGTTCGAGGCGGGCCTCTCCTTCCTCCCGGTGGTATCGCCGTCCGAAGCCGCCGCGCTGCTGAAGGCCCGGATCACCAGGATGGACCTGGAGCTCACCGGACGACGATCAGTGCACGCCCACCTCGACGAGCACATCCCCCGCCTGTTCAGTGTGGAGTACGAGTACAAGACGATGCTCCTCGACGCCGAACTGGCCTGGTTGCGGACCCTCGTCGGTGACATCGAATCCGGGGCTCTCGGTGGAAGTGACGCGTGGGTGGCGATCCACTCCGACGACAGCAATCGACACGATGAAGCCCACAGACACGGCGACGTTCACCGACACGAACACGATCCCACGCATACTGATACGGACACTCACCTCAGCGCGTCCAATGGACATCGCCACGAACAACCGAGAGGACATGGGTCATGACCGACGCCATCGAGGCGGCCAACCTGGAGAAGACCTTCGGTGGCACGGTACGTGCGCTCGACGGCGTCAGCTTCGCCGTCGAACAGGGCACCGTCTTCGGGCTGCTCGGACCGAACGGGGCGGGAAAGACGACGGCGGTGCGGGTGCTCACCACCATCGTGCAACCCGACGCCGGGACGGCCCGCGTGCTCGGGCACGATGTGGTGGCCGACGCGGGCCGGGTCCGCGCTCTGATCGGGTTGGCGGGGCAGTACGCGGCTGTCGACGAGAACCTGACCGGGCGCGAGAACATCGTCATGGTGGGCCGGCTCAACCACCTGGCGCGTGACGTGGCCTCCACCCGGTCGGCCGAGTTGCTCGAGAGGTTCGGACTGACCGACGCCGCCGACCGGACCCTCAAGACCTATTCCGGCGGCATGCGCCGACGCCTGGACCTGGCCGCCGCCCTGGTGGCCCGGCCCGCCGTCCTCTTTCTCGACGAACCCACCACGGGCCTCGACCTGCGGAGCCGCAATGACCTGTGGGAAATGATCGAAGGACTGGTGGACGGCGGCACCACCGTCCTTCTCACCACCCAGTACCTGGAGGAGGCCGACCGTCTGGCCCACCGCATCGCGGTGGTCGACCACGGGCACGTCATTGCCGAAGGGACGCCGGAGCAGCTGAAGGCGGACCTGGGGGCCACCGTCCTGGCCGTGGGACTGCCCGATCCGGCCACCGCCGGCAGTGCAGCCGAGATCTTGGACAAGGTGGGGACGAAGCCACCGAGCATCGACGGATCCTCGATCGAGTTGCCGGTGGACGACGGACCGCGCGCCGCCATGGAGGCGCTGCGCCTGCTCGACGGCCGTGACATCGTCCCCACGTCATTCGAACTGCGGGAACCGAGCCTCGACGACGTGTTCCTGGCGCTCACCGGGAAACGGACGGAGGCGGACGATGAGGATGCCGACGCGGCGGGAGACGGTGCACGCGGTCGCGGCCGGAAGGGCACCCGGGCCGCAGCGACGACAGGAGGGGCACGATGACAACCACGGCGGCCACGACGACGACGGTGTCGACGGTTCCTCAGGGTGCTCCGTCGATCCCCGGGGGGAGCCGGATCGGCTGGGCGATCAGCGACACGCTGACCATCACCCGCCGCAATCTCATCGTCTACACGCGGATCCCGGAGTTCCTCTTCTTCTCCACAGTGCAGCCGATCATGTTCGTCCTGCTGTTCCGCTACGTCTTCGGCGGCGCCATCCATCCCCCGCCCGGGTACAAGGACTATGCCGACTACCTCATGCCGGGCATCTTCGTCCAGAGCGTGGCCTTCGGCTCCATAAGCACGGCCGTGGGGCTGTCGGAGGATCTCCAGAAAGGCCTGCTCGAACGCTTCCGGGCCCTTCCCATGGCGCGTTCCGCCGTCCTGACGGGCCGGACGACGGCCGATCTGGTGCGCAATGTGTTCGTGGTGGCCGTCATCACCGCCGTGGGCTATGCCGTCGGCTTCCGGATCGGCGCCGGCGTTCTCGCCTTCGGCGCCGGTATCCTGCTGCTGCTCTTGTTCGCCTATGCGTTGTCGTGGGGGTTCGCCGTCATCGGCCTGTCCGCTCCCAACAGTGAGACGGCGCAGGTGATGGCCTTTCCCATCCTCTTCCCTCTGGTGTTCGCCTCGCCCGCCTTCGTGGCCGTGCGGACCATGCCCGGATGGCTGCAACCTTTCGCCAACCATCAGCCCATCGGTGTCGTCGTCACCGCCACCCGCGCCCTGATGCACGGAGGGCCGACAGCCAGTCTCGTCCTACAGGCGTTGGCGTGGTGCTTCGGGCTCCTGTTGCTCTTCATCCCGTTCGCCGTCCGCCAGTTCCGCCGCCGGACCTGACCGCACCGACGATCGTCGGTCAGGTGAGGAAGGTCCCGCCCGGAGTGGGGGAGACCGGTCCCGAGCCCGCCCCCACCTGCGCCCAGGCGATGGCGCCCACCGGGGCGGTGATGTGGACGGGCTCGCCCCACTGGCTGAAGGCGACCGTGGCCGAGCTCTGTTGGCGGCTGAGTGTCCCCCGCTCGGTGTAGCGCACCGGGAGGTGCGGGGCCGTCGCTCTCACCGCCAGTGTCGCCGTACCCTTCGGCGTGGGCGTGGACTGCCCGGGGATGGTCACGGGGGCGATGGCGCCGGAGACGGTCTCGACTCGGCGATCCCCCACCGTCGTCGTCGGCAGCACACTCTGGGGGACGACGGTGACGTTGTCGGCGATGGCCGCGGGACCGGTGACGGCGGCGTAGACCGAGGCGTAGGGGGCGTCGGTGCGGGCCAGCGAGATCCATTGTCCGGCATGGGTGGCTGCATCTGCGGCCGAGAAGTCCAGATTGGCGACGAGGGCGGCCGCGTTTCCCTTCAGGTAGCACGCCGAGCCGATCACGAGGACGGTGAACCTCTGGGCCCCACTGGTGATCACCTGCCGACCGCTGTCGGGACCGGCGTCGCCGATCGTCCGGGACGAGCCGCCGTTCGGACCGGACAGCGACGAGGAGGCGACATAGTGGAAGGAGCCCACGGCGTCGGCCGCCCGCAAGGCTGATTGCAAGAGCTGCCGGGCCGCCGGTGACGCCGCCGTGCCCGGCGGGGACGACACCGTGGTGTTCGTTCCCGTGAAGACGGCCACCCCTCCGCCCACCAGGGCCAGCACCACGATGACCACGACGACCACGGTGAGCAGGCGACGTCGTCGTGGGCGGGGGACCGGGTCGTGGAAGACGGCCCCGTTCGAAAGCCCCAAAGCGCCGTCGCCGGGCGGGCCCGGGGGCGGTCCGAAGGGGGACGTCCCCACCGTGGGCGCGAAGGACGTCGGGGCCCAGGGCGCCGGTGCCGGCGGATACCAGGGCGGAACAGGGGGTGGAGGCGACCCCGGCGGCGTCATGGGGGGCACAGAACCGGGAAGCGGCGGTGATGGCGGTGGGACCGGCGGTGGTGCGAAGGGTGAGACAGGTTCGTCGGGTGACCCCGGGTACCCTCCGTCGTGGCCCTGTTGGTCGTCGTCCGGCACCGCTGTCAGCCTAGGCGCCCGACGTCCCCGCCCGAGGGTCGCCTGCCTGTGCCTTTTCGGTGTCCGACGACGGCCGACCAGGGTGTCCGCCTCGGTGTGGAGGTCTTCAGTCGGGGGGTCTTCAGTCGGATGGACGACGGGCGACGAGGAGCCGTGACGACGCCTGCACCCGCAGCACGCCGTCGTGCTCGAAAGGACGCAAGAGCTCGGTCGCTCGCGCCAGGAATTGGATCCGGGTCGGCTGGTCACACCGGGGCCACACGAGGGACAGGGGGGGAAGCGTCGGGTAGACCCGTACCCACTGCGCCACGCGGGGGAGCGCAGCGAGCATCCGGACGGCCTGGCACGAGACGTCGACCAATCCGGCCCGGTGGGCCAACTGCTCGAGATCGTCGGCACGGTGCCAGGCGAAGGAGTCGAGCAGGGCCTCGACCACGCCGCCGTCGTCGAGCCCCGCCTTGACGATGGCGTCGAGCTGGGCGGCGAAAGCGGGGTTCTCCTCGATGGGCCCCCACGTGGTGATCCCGAGCCGGCCCCCGGGGGAGAGCACCCGGCGCATCTCCCTCACGACGGGGTCGGGATCGACGAATCGATGGAGCGCGTGCTGGCTGGCCACCACGTCGAAGCTGCTGTCGGCGAACGGCAGTGGGCCTCCGTCCCACTGCTGCCAGTCGACGGTGCTCGTGAGATCGATGTGCCGGGCGGTGGCGACGGCGACGGCCGAGGGGTCGATGCCCACCACCCGTCCGGCCGGTCCGACGACGTGGGCCGAGAGACGGGCGAAGACCCCGGTGCCGCAGGCGACATCGAGAACGCGCGCCCCTCGCACCACCACCAGCGCGTCGAGAGCACGTTCGGCGAATCGCCGTCCGAAGGCAGGGTCGAAGTGGTGCGCGTGCGAGGCGGCTGACTCTTCGCTGTCGTACGTAGCCCGGCAGGGGGCGTCGATTGCGAGTTCTGCGTCTCCGCTTCGAGCTGTCATCACGCGGGGAACACCTCGTTGGTGCCGCTCATGACCACTCAGAACGAGGGTACTGCACCGGCCGGAGAATGTGGCGGACACTCGGAGTGGCCGAGCCTGTTGCTCACCCGTTCTCGGCGGCGGCCAACGCGTCGCGCATGTGCCTCACCAGCTCAGGTAGCTGCGCGTGCGCATTCAAGCCACTCGTCGAGGGCATCACGTACACGGGCCGGCCTCCGAGTGCTGCAGTTTGGAGACCGGCGCAGGCCCGTTGATCAACAGCGGCGCGCCATCCGGACAGGCCGACCATGCAGACGACGGCGGGCTGGAGCCACTGCGTGAGGCGTTCCAGCCGCCCCATGCCCGACCGGTATTCGGCGGCCGTGAGCTCGCGCGCCGCCACGGTGGCCCGTTTCACCACGTCGGTCATGCCGACGCCGTGTGCCCCGAGCGCGTGATACGGGTCGCGCCGGCGCGTGACCAGTCCGGCGCCGAGCGCGGCGGGCCAGAAGCGGTTGCCGGGTCGGGCATAGCCGACTCTGGCGTCGGCCGAGTACATGCTCGGGTTGAGACCCACCATCAGGAGCCGCATGCCGGGGCCGACGGTGTCGGCCAGGGTACGGGTGCGCACGGCGCGCACCCGTACCACGTCGCCGTCGACGCAGAGATCGGTGACCCCGAAGCCCGCCCCCACGACGACGTCGGCCAACCGGTCCGGCTCCCACGAGGCAAAGAACCGGCCCCCGATGTCGTCATCGGGTAGGTCCCGTCCCTCGTACCCGCCGGTCAATACCTGGATGTCCACGGCGGCGTCGACCACGAGAACCCGGTGCAGTTCGGCCAGGGCCATGGGCAGGCGCACGCTCGGGACGTGCAGGTAGCTCATATTGGCCCAACCGCCGTGGAGGCACTGCCGACGGAAGGGGAGCGCTTCGAGATCTCCCTGGACGAGCGGAACCGTCACCTCGTGTCGGCACAACTCCAGCATGGCCCTCGACGCGTCGAGCCCGACGACAGGTCCACCGAGATCGCCCGTGTACCGTCCGGCACCGCAACCGAGGTCGACCCGCACCATCCCCGGGGCCACCCTCCGGCCGAAGGCCTCGGCGTCGGCGCGCCGCACCGGTCGCCGACGCTCGGCCCACAACGCGCCACGTTGGTCGTAGACGTCGATGGTGGGCTGGTCCACGTCCGATCGGTCCCCGTATGCCTACTCGGCGACCCCCACGGGTTGGCCGTCGACGATCTGGTCCAGGTACTCGGACAACCCGTACCCGACACGACCGTCGTCGAGCGTCCATTCGGTGAGACCCTCGGAGATACGCGTCACCATGGACTGACCGTCGGGCGTCTGCCGTCGGTTGCGCAGAGGGATAAGCCGGAGCACCCGACCCTTAACCGTCCAGGTCCGTTCGTCAGTGACGAGTTGGGCCTCGAGGGTCTTGTGATACCGGTCGTCCCCCTCCCAGGTGGTGCTGATACGGAAGTCGGTGCACAACCGCAGCTTCTCCCCGTCCCAGACGAAGCCACCGCGGATCCCCTCGTTGTCGCGCCGGGCGATCCGCGATCCCATGAACCCGAACCCAGAGCCGAAGTTCGCCGTCAGCCACCGGTAGTACCACGGGGCCTGCCAGTAGCGCGGACCCCAACTGTGGTCGCGCAGCCCGAAGCCGTGGATGTCCCAGGTGTCCTCACCCACATGGACGGTCCCCGTCGCCTCCACCAGCTGCTCGTAGTGGCCCCGGGCGAACTCCTCTCCGGGACGTTCGGCCGGCTGGTCGGGCTCGCCGCCGAACATGGCGGAGCCACCCGTGTAGGTCAACTGCACGGCACACTCGACGTGGGGGTTCTCGGTGAAGGCGGTCCGGGGGTCGGCCATCTCGAGGGGATCGTCGAGCAGCACGACGCGACCTTCGTAGCTCACGTGCAACTCCGTGAACGGCTCGACGACGGCGAATCGCATGCCAGCGGCATCGAAGGCCGAATTGTCGGTCACCTTGGGGCGGCGGAACATGAAGGCCACGCGCCCGTCGGGGAGATAGAGACACGCCGTCATCTCGCCCGTGCCCTCATTGGCCCGGTTGCCGAGCCGGAAGAAGCCGCCGAGGCGGCTGTCGGGATCGTAGGCGTTGAAATACATGGACTCGTTGAAGTTGGGTTCGGGACCCAACTCGTGCATGTACTCGTCGGCGGGTTCGAGGCGGAGAGCCATGCCCCACCTTATCGAGGCGCCTCTCGGTCCACCGCCCCCGACGTAGCCTCTGCGTCATGGCCCAGGGGGATCTTTCCGAGCAGCTCGGTGCCGCCTTGGCGCCCGTCTTCGGCGCCGGTGTCGTGGTGGGCGAACTGGCCCGGGCACCCGGTGGCGCGTCCCGAGAGACGTGGACCTTCACGGCGCAGGCCTCCGATGGTACCCGTCACCCCCTCGTCCTGCGGCGCGACCCGGCCGGGAGTCCCCCGTCGGGTCTCCGACTAGAGGGAGCTCTCCTCCTCGCCGCCCACCGGGCGGGCGTTCCCGTCCCCGAGATCGTCGTCGTGGGCGACGACGATGCGGTGCTCGGGGCCGGGTCGCTCATCATGCAGTTCATCGAGGGGGAGACCATTCCACGGCGGATCCTGCGCGACGAGGCGCTGGCGCCGGCGCGCGCCGAACTGGCGGCCCAGTGCGGCCGGGTGCTCGCCGCTATCCACCGGATCGCTCCGGTCGAGGTGCCGGGTCTTCCCGGCGGAGATCCCGTCGAGCAGCTGCGCGCCGTCGTCGACCGGCTGGGCCACCCTCATCCCGCCTTCGAGCTGGCGTTCCGCTGGCTCGGGGACAACCGGCCGCCGCGCTCGGCGCAAGGCGTCGTGCACGGCGACTTCCGCAACGGCAACCTCATCGTGGGCCCCGACGGGATACGGGCCGTCCTCGACTGGGAGCTCGCCCATCTCGGTGACCCCCTGGAGGACCTGGGCTGGTTGTGCGTGAAAGCCTGGCGCTTCGGGTCGGATCTCCCGGTCGGCGGATTCGGCCCCGTCGACCAGCTGGTGGACGCGTACGAAGACGCCGCCGGTACCACCGTCGATCGCGCCGCCTTGCGGTGGTGGGTGGTTCTGGGCACCCTGCGGTGGGGCGTGATCTGCATGGTGCAGACGGCGACGCATCTGACGGGGATGCTCCGGTCGGTCGAACTGGCCGCCATCGGACGTCGGGTCTGCGAGGTGGAGTGGGACCTGTTGGAGCTCCTCGAAGGTGTGTTCCCCGCGGCCGGCGACGGCGCCGAGACCGGTGCGCCGGGCGATGACCCCCGCCCGACGTCGTTCCACGACGCGCCGTCGGCGATCGAGCTTCTCGACGCCGTCGGCGAGTTCCTGACCGGTGACGTCATGGCCGGGACCGAAGGACGGCTGCGGTTCCACGCTCGGGTGGCGGCCAACGTGGTGGCCATGGTCGGACGTGAGCTCACCCTCGGTCCCCGACAAGTATCGGACCATGCCGAGCGACTGGCGAGACTCGGTGTGGCGGACGAGGCCGAGCTGGCCGCCGCCATCCGGACCGGACGCCTCGACGCGCGCGCCACCGAGGTCTTCGGCGTCGTCGGCGCCACGGTGGCGGACAAGCTGGCTGTGGCCCATCCGGGGTATCACCGGTAGGGTCGCCGCGATGCGATTCGGTATCGACATTGCGCAGCAACGTCTGGACTTCGACGAGATCGTGGCCCGGGCCCGTTTCGCCGAGGACCTCGGTTTCGACGGGGCCTGGGGGTTCGACCACTTCGTCCCCATGTACGGCGACGGGCCCGGCAATTGCTTCGAGGGCATGACGACCCTGGCCGCCCTGGCCATCGCCACCACCCGCATCCGGCTGGGCCTGCTCGTCACGGGCATGACTTACCGGCACCCCTCGGTGCTGGCCGCCGAGGCGGTCACGGTCGACCACGCCAGCCACGGTCGGCTCGAGCTGGCCATCGGCTCCGCCTGGTTCGAGGCCGAACATCGTCAACTCGGTATCGATTTCCCCGCGACCGGGCGCCGCTTCGACCGGCTCGAGGACGCGCTCGAGATATTCACCCGCCTCTTCACCGGCGAGACCGTGTCCTATGCCGGGCACCAGATCGGCCTGGACGAGGCTCGCCTGCTGCCCGTCCCGGTCCAGCAACCGCACCCGCCCATTTGGATCGGTGGCGCTGGACCTCGCCGCACCCTGCCTCTCGTGGCCCGCTTCGCCGATGTCTGGCACACCTGGGGCAGTCCCGACCAGCTTCGTGCCCTCTCGGCCACCGTCGACCGGCTGGCTGAAGAAGCCGGCCGCTCCCCGGACGCCATCACCAGGGCGTCGTCGCTGTCGCTGTCAGAACCGTGGGAGGACGTGACCCGCGAGGCCGCCGCCCTGCGCGACGCCGGCCTCGGTTACCTCGTCTGCGGGTGGCCCGCCGAAGGACGCGCCCGGGTCGAGGAATTCGCCACCCGGGTGATGCCCGAGTTCGTCGCCTGATCGACGGACGCTGCCGGCGTCAGTGGGCCGGGGCGTCACTGGGGTGGGGCGTCAGCGACCCTCGAACCGGGGGCTGCGGCCTTCGAGCATGGCGTTCACCCCTTCGACGGCGTCGGCCGTGCCCGCGAGTGCTGTCTGCTCGGCCAACTCGTGGCGCATGGCGGCGCGCACCGCGGCTCCGAGACCCTGGCGCAGTGTCGCTCGTGTCGAGGCGACGGCCAGAGGTGCCCCGGCGGCGATCTCGGTGGCGATCTCGGTGGCCGCCGCCACCGGATCGTCGCCGGGGGGAACGACCCGGTGGGCCAGCCCGATGGCGAGTGCCTCGTCGGCCGTGACCCGTCGGCCGGTGAGGAACAGCTCGGTCGTGCGCGCCGGCCCGATGACCTCGGGCAGGACCAGGCTCAAGGCGAACCCGGGGTGGATCCCGAGCCGCACGAAGTTGGCCTGGAACCAACCACCCGCCGCCACCACCCGTATGTCGCAGGCCATGGCCAAGCCGAACCCGGCCCCGATGGCGGGGCCCTGGACGGCCGCCACCACGGGGACGGGGGACTCGTACACGCGCGCCGCCTGGATGTAGAACGCCCCCGTCCGCCCCTCGAAGCCGCCTTCGTCGGTGGGATCGGGCGCGTCGGATGACCGGAAGTCGGCCCCGGCACAGAACGAACGTCCCTCGGACGCCATCACGGCCGCCCGGGCCCGTCCCGACAATCCGTGGAGCGCGTCGGCCACCTCCCGCAACGCCTCTGCGGTGAGCAGGTTGTGTGGTGGCCGCCGCAAGGTGACGATGGCGACGTCCCCGTCGACGGAGACCGTGACCGTCTCTTCCCCACGCCCCTCGGGCGCGGGGCTCATCGACTGCGGACCCGGGAGCGCCGACTCTTCACGAGCTCGATCTCGGCCCGCGAGATGATCTCATCCAGAGTGTCGTTGCCGCGCAGCTCGCTGTAGCCGACACTGGCCGACGCACCGGGCGCCTCCTCGTTCAAGATGATCCCGAACTCATGGGCCCGAAGCTCGGCTGTCGCCATGTCGGCACCGGGCAACGAGAACAGGAATTTATCGCCGCCGAGGCGCATGATCACGTCGTATGAGCGCAACGTCGCCCGTAGCGCCGCGGTCACCTTCCGCAGAAGTTCGTCGCCGGCGCGGGGACCCTCCATGCTGTTCACCGTCTTCAGGCCGTCGACGTTCAGGTATCCGAGCACGAAGCGTTCGCCGGCGCGCCGACACCGGTCGAGCTCGCGTCCGAGTGCGGCGAAGCCGGCCTGCCGGTTGAACACGCCGGTCAACTCGTCCCGGATCAAGCGGTCGCCTTCGTAGTCGCTCTCCTGTTCGTCGACGGCGACCGTCCGCAGCGCCGGGGCCCACGGCTGGCGATCGCTCGTCGGCGCCGGGCGACGCGGGAGGAGTCGCACGGCGGGGCCCGAATCGGGTTCCGATGCGATTTCTGATCTCTCGTCGTCGCGTCGCCGGGCCCATGCGGAGGACGCGCTGACGGCCTCCTCGGTGTCCCGAGACGCGGCGTCCCCGGGCAATTCGGTCGAGACGGCCGACATGCCGTGAGCCTCACCCGCGTGCTCGACTCCGTCGGCCGGCGCCGGCCGGGGCGACCCCGGTACGACGCCTCGCACGAGATCGGCCCACAGATCCACGATGCTGCGGACCTGAACCGCCATCAGATCGAGAATGGCGTCGCGGTCGTCGGGATCGAGATGCCGCAGACATGCGTGCATCTGGCTGGCTCCGTCGGAGAGCGCCGAGGCCAGGTCGAGAAGCCGGTGGGCGGGAACGACGGAAACCGGGTCGACGAAGGGCCGTACCTTCGCCCCCGCTTCACCCGGCGCGCCCGGGAACCCTCCCCGGACGCCGCCGTCGAGGTTCTGCATCTCAGAAGCCCCCTGTCGGGTCGCCACCAGCGATGGTCAGGAAGTTACACCGGTGTGACTTCCTGACCGTGGATGCCCACTTCTCCCCGCGTTCGCCGAGCCTCGCTGTGCGTTCGCGGCACGGTGGGGCGCGGTGAGTTGGGGGACGTCGCGCTAGCTGGTCCGGGCCCGGTCCATACAGGGGTTCAACGCGTCGAAGGCGCCCGGCACGTCGGCGGGTGCGGTCACGAAGAGCAGAGCGGCCACGGCGTCGGCACCACCCGCCGCGTACTGCTCGACCGTGGCGGGACTGAGCTCCTGGAAGTAGGGGCACACCGTCACCGTGATGTCGCCCCGAGACCGACCCTCGACGCCGAGCAGTTCCTCGAGGCGCGCCAGGGGCGCCGCCAACTCGGCCGGTGGCCGGTTGAACGAGTGCCAACCCTGGGCCCGGCTCGCCGTCCGTCGCAGAGCGGCATCGCTCTCCCCGCCGATATGAATGGGAGGGTGCGGCGCCTGGACCGGCTTCGGGTACTGATGACACGGCGCCAACGAATAGTGCTCACCGGAGAACGAGGATGGATCCTCGCACCACAGGCTCCGCAAGACGTCGAGATAGTCGTCGGTGCGCGCCCCGCGGCGCCCCCACGGCACCTCGAGTGCCTCGAACTCCTCGCGCAGCCATCCCACCCCCACCCCGAAGTCCACCCGCCCGTTCGAGAGCCAGTCGAGGGTGGCCACCTCCTTGGCCGTGTACACCGGGTTGCGCTGCGGGAGCAGGCACATGGCCGTGCCCAACCGCACCCGCGAGGTCAGAGCGGCCAGGAAGGCCAGAGCCGTGAACGGTTCGAGAAGGCCCGTCCCCGTGGGCAAGGGGATCCGACCGTCGTCCGAGTAGGGATAGCTGGACGCGTAGTCCTCGAAGGTCACCACGTGCTCGCCCACCCAGATGGTGCCGACCCCGCGCTCTTCGGCTTCACGCCCGACGGCGCTCAGCAGCTCCGGCGTGGTGAACGGGCTGGCCGTTGGCAACCAGATGTCGAATTGCACGGTGATCTCCTCCTCGTGGGTGTCACCTTTTTCACCGCAGATGGAGTCCTCCGTCGACGAGGACGACCTCGCCGGTGACGTAGCGTGCCCCCACCAGGCCCATGATCACGTCGGCGATGTCCTCGGGCGTGCCTGACCGTTGCAGCGGCGCTTGGGATCTGACGAAAGCCCGAACGTCATCCCAATCCGACGTCCACGGGGTGTCGACCAGTCCGGGGGCGACGGCGTTGACCCTGATCTCGGGTCCGAGCACGTTGGCCAACAGCACCGTCATGTGGCTGAGCGCCGCCTTGGAGGCGGCGTAGGGAATGGAGCTGCCGACCGCCCGATGACCAGCCAGGGACGACACGTTCACGATCCGGCCGTCTCCGCTGCTCTTCAGATGCGGCACGGCCGCCACCGTCACCTGCCACGTCCCGATCACGTTGACCCCGAAGATCCGCCGCCAGACGTCGGCCGTGGCGGCGGTGAGATCAGGGTGGGGGATCACCGCCGTCGTCCCGGCGTTGTTCACCAGGATGTCGAGCCGCCCGTGGCGGTCGACGGCCGTGGTCACCAGCGCCTCGGCCTGCGCCCCGACGGCGATGTCGCCCTGGACGTAGCTGGCCCCCGGCAGCTCGGAGGCCAGGGCCGTTCCCGCCTCGACCGACGAGGAGGAATTGACCACGACCGTGGCTCCCGCCTCGGCCAGCATCCGTGCCGTGGCCGCCCCGATGCCACTCGAGGAACCCGTGACCAGCGCCACCTGTCCGTCCAGTCGCCCGGTTGCCATCATCGCACCGTAGGTTGTGTCCATGCGCCTTGTCAGCTTCGTGAGCGGTGACGATCCCCACCAGGTTCCCCGGACCGGCGTCGTCGAGGGTGACGAGGTGGTCGACCTGACCGATCCTGTCGTCGGCCTGCCCGGTGACATGGTCGATTTCCTTGCCGCCGGACCGTGGGCGATCGAACAGGCGGGTGCGGCGCCGTCCTCCAAAGCGGCGCGCTACGCGCGGAGCACGGTCACGCTCCTCGCCCCCGTCCCCCGTCCTCCCAAGGTCATGGGCCTCGGGATGAACTACGGCGCCCACGTGGCCGAGATGGGCCGTCCCCGGCCCGAGAACCAGGTCTGGTTCAACAAGCAACGGACCTGTGTGATCGCACCGTCCGAACCCATCGAGATCCCCCGGGCGTCGCCACAGGTCGACTACGAAGGTGAGCTCGCCTTCGTCATCGGCCGGCGCTGCCGGCACGTGGCCGCCGCCGACGCCCCGTCCGTGGTGGCCGGCTTCAGCATCATGAACGACGTGAGTGTCCGCGACTGGCAGTGGCGGTCCCCGACCTGGACGATGGGGAAGTCCTTCGACACCCACGGACCGCTCGGACCGTGGCTCGTCACCCCCGACGAGATCGACGACCCCCACCGGCTCCGCTTACGCACCTGGGTCAACGACGAGCTGCGCCAGGACAGTTCGACTGACGACATGATCTTCACGTGCTGGCAGATGGTGGAGGAACTGAGCACCGTCTTCACCCTGGAGCCGGGCGACGTCGTCTCCACCGGAACACCGGCCGGCGTGGGAGCGAGCTTCGACCCTCCTAAGTGGCTGGTGGCCGGCGACAGCGTCCGCATCGAGCTGGAGGGTGTCGGAGTCCTCGAGAACCCGGTGATCGACGAGGCGCCATCGCCCCACCCGTAGCCTGGGTGTCATGGATCGCGCCGCCGAGCCCCCGAGGTCGGCACCCACCGACGACGACGCCCCGGCCGACGCCCGCCGCGACGTGCTGCGCGTCACGCGCGGTCTCGTCATCCCCCTCGAGGAGCTGGCCTGGCGGTTCACCACCAGCGGCGGTCCCGGTGGCCAGCACGCCAACAAGACGAGTACGCGCGCCGAGGTCCGCTTCGACGTGGTGTCCTCGCCTTCGCTCGGGCCCCGGCAGCGCGCCCGGCTCCTCGAGCGCCTCGGTCCCGTCGTCCGGGTATCGGCGGGGGAGGAGCGCTCTCAGGGGCGCAACCGCGAGGTGGCGCTGCGCCGACTGGCCACGCGTCTCGCCGAGGGTCTGCGCATCGAACCCACCCGCATACCGACCCGACCGACGGCCGGGGCCAAGGCCCGACGGTTGGATGACAAGAGGCGCCAATCGGCGCGCAAACGCGACCGCGTCGTCCGCGGCGACGACGGGTACTGAGGCCGAGATGGGTTTCCGGGCCGAAAAGAAGCGGCTGGCCGACGCGCTGGGGGCCGGCGAAGAGATCCTGGCCAGCGACCCTCTGGCCATGATCGAGGAACGCCCCGAGCTGAACGTGTTGTCGCGACCGGTCCTGGTCGTCACCGATCGGAGCATCTTCCTCATCCTCTCGGGCAAACAACCAGAGGTCAGTCGGATCGGCATCGACGCCCTGGCCGGCGTGGAGCGGGAGGACGACAAGAAGCTCGGCAGCACCCTCCGGTTGACCATGACCGACGGCGAGGTGCGGACTTTCGTCTACGAACCACGGGCCCCGACCCAGGCCACCGCCGATCTGATCACCGAGAGATTCATCGGGCGGAACATCACGGACACCTCTGATACGCCTTCCCCGCCTGAGGACTGAACGGACAAGAAATCCCGTGCGGGACCGTTGTGTTCCGGCTCCGTCAGGGACGGACGACCTCTTCGAAGACGGAGGTCATCTCCACGGCCCACGTGAGGGCCTCCAATGCGGCGGCCGACATGACCGAATCGCACAACCCGCTGCGGGTGGCCTCGTCGGGCCGACCCAACAAGTAGTCAGAGACGTCGGTCACCAGACGTCCGAGCGGACCTCCGCCGGTGAGGATGGCGTCGCGGAGCTCGTTGTCGAGGGGAAGGTACTGCAGGACCGTCACGAGCGGTTGCCCCAACAACATGCCGAAGCAGGAGAGCATGCCGGCGGTGAAAGCAGCTTCGGACATCGAGCCACCGAGGGGCGCGGCCGCCAACTCACACATCCGGGCCCGCATCAACGCGTTCGTGACCCCCTCTTCCGAGGTCCGGCCCTTGCCGGTGATCAACAGCAGCGCCACCCAGCTCTGGAGCCGCCTCCAACCCACGATGACGAGCGCATCATGCACACTGTGGACGGTACGGCGCATACCCCGGGCGGTCCCGATGCCGGCGAGCTGCAGGAGCTGCTGGGTCATGGCCGGATCGCTTCGGACGACGTCGACCAACTCGGCGATGGGGCACTCGCGGTCGAGCAGACGCGCCGCCATGCGCAGCCGGCCCAGCTGGCCCGGATCGAGAGCACGTCCGGGAACGAAGCGCGGCCTGGCCAGCAGGTAGCCCTGGAAGTAGTCGAAGCCGAACTCCTCGCAGCGTCGAAGGTCGTCGGTGGTCTCGACCTTCTCGGCCAACAGGTCGACGTCGAATCCGCGGCACCGGTCGAGAAGCTCGGGCATGTCGGCCCACCGCGTGATCTGGAGGTCGATCTTCACGATCGAGGCCAGCTCGAGCAGAGCCTCGGCGCCCTCGAACCAGGAGAAGTCGTCCAGCGCCAGGCTGAAACCCTCGTCACGAAGACGCCGGCAGCCGGCCAGGACCTCGTCGTCGGGTACGACCGTCTCGAGGACTTCCACGACCGTCCGCTCCGGCGGAAGCAGAACCGGGACAGCCCCGGTCAGCACGCCGCGGCTGGCGTTGCAGAACACCTTCTTGTTGCCAACGAGGTAGTCGACGCCGATGCTGACAGAGCCGAACAGCACCTCGGCCGTCAGCAAGTCGCCATGGGCTCCTCCTGCTTCGGCCGTGTTCATCACGCCGGCCGTTGGGGCGCCGACGCTGCGGAACAGAAGTTCGTAGCCCATCACCGACAGGTTCTGATCGAAGATCGGCTGGCGACCCACGACGACGTCGAGAACAGCCATACCCCGACCGCCTGTCAGCCCGGACGCGGTGCGTTTGCACCCGCGGCCAGGTCGAAACCTGCCAGAGGTGCGGGCCGGACCGTCCGTTGTCCGTTCGTTGTGTCCACCGGTCAGGCATCGGCATCTGCTCACCCGGACATGAGGGACTCCCGAGCGTGGCCTACGAAAAACGTGCCCGTATCGGCTGCAACGTGTTCTCGTGCGGGAACGAGTCCGCTTCGTGCAGGTTCGGAAGGGGCCTGACGCTCAGAGGATGTCGGGACGGATGAGGGCGTCGCTCCCGCCGTCCACGAACAGCACCGATCCGTGGATGAAGCTGTTCACCGGATCGAGCAGAAAGCCGACGGCGCCGGCGATCTCGGCCGGCGCGGCCCGCCGGCCCACGGGGACGGGCAGGGCCTCGACCAACGGGCCCAGGATCTTGTCGTCGAGCGAGTCCCGCAGCAGCGGCGTGTCGACAGGTCCGGGGGCGACGGCGTTCAACCGGACCCCGGCGTCGGCCCACACCTGCGTTCGCCGCCGCAGGCCGCGCGTCATCGCCAGCTTCGACATCCCGTAGACCGTGGCCCCGTCGAGAGCGGCGGCCACCGTGCACGCCGGCTCCTCGTCCCCCGCCAGCAGGACGTCGACCAGCGTCTGGTTCTTCGGTGTCAGCGTCGCCCCGTTGGAGGAGATTGCCACCGCTGCCGGCGCTTCGCCCTGGGCCAGAGCGGGAAGCAGCCCGTCGAGGTAGGCCAGACAGCCGAAGTAGTTCACTCGCACGATGGCATCGAACGGGGTCACGTGGGGCCCCAGACCGGCACAGGCGACGACGCCGTCGAGCCGGCCGCCTGCCATGTCCGTCGTCGTCTCCACCGCCAGGGCCCGACCCTCGGCCGTCGACAGATCGGCGATCACATCGGCGTCGTGCCGGTCCACCCCGATCACCCGCAGGCCGCTCTTCTCCAGTCGTTGCCGCACGGCCGAGCCGATCCCGGAGGCCGAGCCGCTCACGGCGATGGTCCGCCGCCGGCGCTCGGGAGACGGCGGAGGGTCTGGACTCTGTCCCGCGTCGCGTGTGGTCACGCCCGGAGTTGTAGCCGACGGAGGCGCAGGATACCTATTCGCTGCAGTCGAGACAGAGCGACCCCGAAGACCTGGACCGCTGTGCCCGGCTGCGGACGAGGAAGCACGAACAGCAGACGAATTCGTCGGACCCGCAGGAGGACACCCTCACCTCGGCGGCGGTGGCCACGCTGTCGATCTCGAGCTCGTGGAGATCGTCCTCGGCCTCCTCGTCCCCGGCCAGCTTCTCCCGCAGGATCCGGTCGAGACCCTCTTCGCGGTCCTCCAGGTCTTCGATCTCGAGATCGCCGGTCGTGAACGCGTTCTCCCCCTCAGCGACCTCGTCGCCGGCGACGCCGTCCTCGTCGTCCCCGTCGTGGACCAGGTGGTCGAGGCTGCTGGCAAGCACCTCCTCGTCCACTTCGTCCTCGAGGTCGGCCCGGGTGTCGAGGTCTTCCTCCAGCTCGGTTTCCTCGTCCAGCTCGAGCACGGCCAGCTCTTCGGGCGGCTCCAGATCCGGCTCGCCCTCGGTGAAGTGCTCGTCCCCTTGGCGTTCCTGGCGTTCGATCACCCGCACGTCGGTTCTCCCGTCGTCGGTGTTCCTCCTGCCAGCTTCGGCCCGACGACCCCTCTCTGACAAGGCCGCAAAGGTCCTTTTCTTGGGTCAGCCCACCTGGCCCGAGACGTAGGCCTTCGTCCGGGGGTCGTTCGGTTTGTCGAAGAGATCCTCGGTCAGGCCGTACTCGATGAGCTCGCCCGTGGCCCGGTCGTCGCCCAGCTGGAAGAAGGCCGTGTAGTGCGACACCCGGGTGGCCTGGAACATGTTGTGGGTCACCAGTCCGATGGTCACGTCGGTCGACAGCCGGGTGATCAGCTCCTCGATCTTGGCCGTGGCGATGGGATCGAGCGACGAGCAGGGCTCGTCCATCAACAGCACCTCCGGCTCGATGGCCAGCGCCCGGGCGATGCAGAGCCGCTGCTGTTGTCCACCGGACAACCGGACGGCCGGTGTGTGCAGCCGGTCCTTCACCAGATCCCACAACGCGGCGTGGTGCAGCGCCGCCTCGGCCGCCTCGAGCAGCAACGCCTTGTTCCGGACCCCGTTCAACCGCAGACCGGCCACCACGTTGTCGAAGATGCTCATCGTCGGGAACGGATTCGGCCGCTGGAAGACCATCCCCACCCGGCTCCGGACGAGCTCGGGCTGGGTGTCGCGGGCGTAGACGTCGAGATCTCCCACCGTCACCCGACCCGTCACCTTCCCGCCGGTGTCGTCGTGCAGCCGGTTGATGGCCCGCAGGATGGTGGTCTTGCCGCACCCCGACGGCCCCACCAGTGCCGTCACCCGGTGACGGGCCAGATCGAGCGTCACGTCGCGCACCACCCGGTGGGACCCGAAGCTGACACTCACATCGGCGAGCGACACGGCGGCGGTCTCTGGTGCGTCTGTCTCCGGTGTGACTGACATCACCGGGCCTGCCGGTTCAGCCGTCCCGCCACCAGGCGGGCGATGACGCTCAACACCAGGACGAAGAGGAGCAGGACGAAAGCCGCTCCCCAGGCCACCTGTTGGTCGGCCGGGAAAGGCGACGTCCCGTCGGAGAAGATGGTGAGCGGCACGGCCCCCGTCGGTTGTAACGGACTCAGGTTGAACAGCTGATTGCCGGTGGTGAAGAGCAGCGGAGCCGTCTCTCCCACGGCCCGGGCCACCGCCAACAGGTTGCCGGTCACGATCCCCGCCAAGGCGCCGCGGAGCACGATGGAGCGGACGACCCGGCCCCGGCGGACCCCCAGCGCGAGACCCGCCTCCCATTCGGTCCGGGGCACCGCCCTCATGGCCGACTCGCTCGACCGGATGATCACGGGCAGCATCAGCACGGCCAGGGCGAAGCTGCCGGCCAGGGCCGAGAAGTGGGCCAAAGGCTCCACCAGCACGGCATAGGCGAAGATACCGATGGCGATGGAGGGCACCCCGGTGAGTACGTCGGCCGTGAAGCGGATGGCCCCGGCGATCCGGCCCCTGCGCTCGAGGAGAAACAGTGCACTGGCGATGCCCACGGGCACGGCCATCGCCGCCGCCAGTCCCACGATGATCAGGCTTCCCACGATGGCGTTGGAGATTCCGCCCCCGGGAATGCCCTGCGGGGTGGGGATCTTCGTGAAGAAGTCGACTGAGAGCGCGTGGATCCCACGCGACGTCGTATAGGCGACCAGAGCGACGAGGGGGGTGAGAGAGATGGCCACGGCCACGACGCACAACCCCACCGCGCCCCGGCCGGTCAGGTGCCGGCGCCGCAGCGAGCGCGCCGACTGGGCCCTGATCAGCTCCCGTCGCCGCGCCGCGCCGTGCCCCATGCCGGCCCCGCCCGCCGGCACGGCGGCCGTCTCCGTGGTCATCGTCAGTGCACCGCCGGCCGCGACCGGGACCGCAGCAGAACCTGGCCGCCGGCGTTCACCAGTGCCGTAATGCCGAGCAGGATCACCACCAGCGCGATCACCTCGCTCCGGTCGAGACCGGGCGTGGCGCCGCCGAAGTTGTTGATGATGGCGGACCCGAGGGTGGCCCCGGGGGCGAGCAGAGAGTGGGGGATCACATAGGCGTTGCCGATGACCATGGCCACGGCGATGGACTCCCCGAGGGCCCGACCCATGGCCAAGGTGACGGCCCCCTCGATGCCCGTCCGGGCGCCGGGGATGACGGCCCTCCGGACGACCTGCCACCGGGTCCCGCCGAGGGCCCGGGCCGCCTCCCGATCGGTCAGTGCCACCCCGGCCAGAGCCGTCCGTGACAGCGCCACCATCGTGGGCAGGATCATCACGGCCAGCACCACGCCGGCCAGCAGCATGCTGGGCCCGAGGGCGGGTCCGTGGAAGAACCATTCGAGCACCGGGATCGTCTTCAGGAACGGTTCCACATGGTGGGCGAAGGCCGGCGTCAGCACGAGCAGGCCCCACAGACCCACCACGATGCTGGGCACCGCCGCGATCAGGTCGATCAGCACCGACAACGGGGTGGCCAGCCAGCGCGGGGCGAGCTCGGACAAGAAGGCGGCCGTGGCCACCCCGATGGGGACGGCCAGCACCAGGGCGACGGCCGTCGTGATCAAGGTGCCGACGATGAAGGTCTCGGCCCCGTAGATCTTGTGGGTGGGGTCCCACGTCCCCGTCCACAGCAGACTCAGCCCGGAATGGCCGAAAGCCTGGCTGGACGAGGTCAGGAGCGTCACCACCAGGGCGATTGCCACGGCGGCGAAGAGAGTGGCTCCCCCCCAGCGCAGCGCCGCGTAGCCGCGGCCGCCCGGTCGGTCCCACCGCCGCTGCAGGGCCTCTTTGACCCCGGCGACCGGGGTCCGTTCGGCCGGGGGGATCTCCTCCAGCGTGCTCGTCGTCCGGTCGACCGGGTCGGCCACCTCGGGCTCCTTCTTCCACGCTCCCATGCCCCCGACGCCGACGGCGCCACCGGGAGACGGCCCCGGTCGTCGTCCGCAGCGGCGACCGATCAACAAAGAGCCGGGAAACAAGTGATGCTATAGGTTAACTTGTCGTTAGTGCACCCCGTGGCCCGGACCGGGGCAGAATCAGGGGATGCACATCCCCGCCAAAGTGGACTACGGCATGCGTGCCCTTCTCGCCCTGACGGCCCGGGGGGAACCCACCACCGCCGAGGCCCTGGCCGAGGCCCAGTCCCTGCCGTCCAAGTTCCTCGGCGCCATCCTGAACGACCTGCGCCGGGCTGGCATCGTGGCCAGCCAGCGCGGCTCCGAAGGCGGCTACCGCCTGGCCCGCCCGGCCACCGAGATCACGGTCGCCGACGTCATGCGTGCCCTCGACGGCCCCCTGGCCGAAGTTCGGGGGCTGCGCCCGGAGGCCGCCCGTTACGACGGCCCGGCCGAACACCTCCAAGATGTCTGGATCGCCGTCCGGGCCAGTCTCCGCAGCGTCCTCGACCGGGTCAACCTCGACGACGTCGTCCAGGGCCGCCTGCCCCGTTCGGTGGCCAAGCTCACCGAGGACCCCGACGCCTGGGCTCCGCCGCGGTCCCGGTAACCGACGGTCCGGCGACGGACGGGCCCGGTAATCGACGGTCCCGGTAATCGACGGTCCCGGTAATCGACGGACCCGGTAATCGACGGACCCGGCGGTCAGGCCTCGCTCGGCAGGGCCCGGGGACCGGCCATCAGGTGGAACGGCGCATGGCCCCAGACCTCGTCCAGGAAGGCGGCGATCTGCGTTGTCAGGCGTTCGGGGGCCACCCGCAGCTCGATGATCGAACGGGCCACCGCCAGGCGGGCGTTGGGCAGCTGCCGCGACAGGTGGTCGGCGTCGGTGAAGGGATGGATGAAGTCGATCTTGTGCCCGATGACGAGGGCGGGCATGGCCATCTCATGGCGCTCCTCATAGGTCGGCGTGATAGGCCCGGTGAGCATCCCGTGCAGCACGGCGGCCGACTCCTCGGGGTCGAGGGTCAAGGTCGTCACGAAGCTGTCGAACGCTCCGATCCTCGTCCGCGGCACCCGGCGGGCCAACCAGGCGACGGCCCGGACGAGCGGGGCGGCATAGTGGACGCCGAGCAGCATGGGAAGGAAGACGAGGGCGGCGCCGGGGACGGCCCATTCGAGCACCGGCATCTCGATCAGCATTCCCCGCACCCGCTCGGGGGCCTGGGCCGCCACCTGGAGAGTGACATTGGCACCGAGCGAGACGCCGCCGATGATGGCCTGATCGATCCCGAGATGGTCGAGCAACGCCACCACGTAGTGCGCATACGAGTCGATCCGGTGGGCCGAGGCGTGCCGGGGCTTGTCGGACTGGCCGTGCCCGGGGAGGTCGAGCAGCACCACCCGGTTGCCCGCCGCGGCCAGGTCGGAGGCCAGCCGGCGGTTCATCTGGGCGTCCAGCAGGATCCCGTGCAGGAAGACCAGGATGTGCGACCCCGTCCCATAGTCCTCGTAGTGCAGCCGCAGCCCCTCGACCTCGAACGACCCATCGGTGAAGGGCCTCCGGTCGAAGAGCGCCGAAACGGTGGCGATCGGTGCCTTCAGGGTGAGGTCCACGGCCGTCACCGTCCGCCGGGCCCGGTGACGGGGCCGACCCGTCCCGACGGCGCCGACCGACATCGCCGCCTCACCGCTGTCATCCACCGTACCCGGAGTGGCTGGTTCACCGCTCCCCGCGCTTTGAACCATGGAACAAGGGTAGCGGGAAGCTTCCTCTTTCGGGGATCCGGACGGCATTTTCGGGGATCGGGACGGCCCGATCCGGCGGGCCGATCAGCGGTCGGCCTCACGGGGAACCGGTCCCGTCGAGGCCCTCGTAGGCCCCGGGGCGGCGGTGGACCCAGCTCGGCAGGAGGGACCGGATCTCCTGCTGACCGGCCAGGTCGAGGTCGGCCACGATGTGGCCGACGCCGTCGGGCAGCTCGGCCAGGACGGTCCCCCAGGGATCGACGATCATCGAGTGGCCGTGGGCGGCGAACGAGGACGAAAGCGTCCCCACCTGGTCGGCGGCGATCACGAACACCTGATTCTCGATCGCCCGGGCCCGCAGCAGGATCTCCCAGTGGGGAGCACCGGTGGCCGCCGCGAAAGCCGAGGGGACCACGATCACGAGGGCGCCGGCCAGCGCCAGTACCCGGAACAGCTCGGGGAAGCGCAGGTCGTAACAGATGGTCAGCCCGATGGGCAGCAGACCCCCGTCGTCCAGGGAGAGCGACGTCGACACGATCGCCTCCCCCGGGGTCACCGCATCCGATTCCCGGGTCATCGCCCCGGGGACGTCCACGTCGAAGAGGTGGATCTTCCGGTACCGGGCGCCGACGGTCCCGTCCGGACCGACCAGCACCGACGTGTTGCGGTTGCGCCCCGGTCCGACGGCCTCCACGAAACTGCCCGCCACCAGCCAGATCCCGAGCCGCGCCGCCAGCGCGGCGGCCCACCGGGTGGTGGGCCCGTCGAGGGGTTCGGCCCCGGCCCGCAACGTCGCCGCGTCCCCGTAGAGCGCGAACAGCTCGGGCAGCACCACCAGCTCGGCCCCGCTGCCCGCCGCCGCCTCCACCAGCTCGCCGGCCCCGGCCAGGTTCCGGCTCCGATCGTCCGACGCGGTGCACTGGACGGCGGCGACACGCATTGCGCTCCCACGCTAACGGCGCGTCGCGACCCGTAGGATCAGACCCCGTTCGCCTCCCGAGCACTCTCGGGCGCCTGGTCTCGGGCGCCCGGTCTCAGGCAGGGGCCCGGTCTCAGGTAGGAGCACCGTCGGTGGCATTCGAGGGAAGCCGGATCACGAGGAGCGTCACCCGGGTGACGGGCTTCCGCGACCCGGAGTTCGACTACCAGCTCCTCCGGGCCATGGGCGCGGCCGACTACGGCGGTTCGTCGGTGGGGGAATGCCTGGCCGCCGCCGGCATGATCACCGACGGCGACACCGGCAGCTGGGTGTCGGCCTTCAGCCTCCTGGCCGACCGGGTGGAGCGCCGGGCGTCGAGCTGCTCCGACGCCGGTCATCGGGTCAGCGCCCGCGACCACTACCTGCGGGCCTCGACCTACCACCGGACGGCCGAGTACTACGCCGAGGCGGACCCCGACGTCCTGGCCGAGTGCGGTCGCCGTAGCCGCGCCTGCTTCGAGTCGGCCGCCGCCCTCTTCGATCCCCCCATCGAGCCCCTCTCCATTCCTTTCGAGGACGGCTTCCTCCCCGCCTATCTGGTCCGGCCCCGGGAGGGGACGGCTCCGGGGCGCCGACCGGTGGGGACTCTCGTGGCGCTCGGTGGCTTCGACTCGGGCGCCGAGGAGATGTACTTCCAGCTGGGCGCGGCGGGAGCGGTCCGGGGCTGGCAGGTCGTCGTCTTCGACGGCCCCGGCCAGACCGGCTGCATACGACAGAACCCGTCCATGACCTACCGGCCCGACTACGAGGCGCCCTTCGCCGCCGTCGTGGACGACCTCCAGAATCGCCTCGGCCCGGGTGGCGGCTTCGTCGCGCTGGCCGGGATGAGCATCGGCAGTTACGGCGCGACGCGCGCCGCCGCCCACGACGACCGGGTGGGCGCGCTGGTGGTCGACAGCCCCCTGGTCGACCTCTACCGCTACTTCGAGGCCTTCCTCGGTCCCGAGGTCTTCCGCATGCGCCGGGACATCCGTCCCGAGGACGTCGCCGGCATTCCCGAGGACCTGTTGCCGGCGCAGATGCTCTGGGGAATCGCCGCCGTCTGCCGCCGCTTCGGCGTGGGCTCTCTGCAGGAGTGGAAGGCGCACCTGCGCGACTACCGGCTCGATGCGGCGCTGTCGGCCGTGACCTGTCCCTCACTGGCCCTGGTGGGTGAACGCGAGGGCGAGGAGGTGCTCCGCCAGGTCGACGAGTTCGTCGCCGGTGTGGGTGGTCCGGTGACCACCTGCCGCTTCTCGGTCGACGACGGTGCCGACGCCCACTGTCAGGCCAACAACCTTCGTCTGGCCGCCCAGGTCGTCTACGACTGGCTCGACGACCTGGTGGCCCGTTCCTGACGCCGCACAACCGGTACGCCGAGCGCGGCGCGGCGTACCGGTTGTCACGACGCTTCCTCTACTTCTTCTCTCCTCGTCCTTTCTCCGGCGCAATCAGAGAAGCCCGAGGCGACGGGCGCACGAAGGCCACTGCCCCCAGCCCCGCCGCGCCTGCAGTTCCTGGGCGGCCTGGTCCTGTACCGCCGCCGGGGCTTGCGAGGGCAGACCCCCGAAGCCCAGTGACGCCCATGTCCCGGCGGTGAATTGGTACGCGCCGTAGTAGCCGTTGCCGGAGTTCTCGGCGTAGTTGCCACTCGATTCGCACTGCCGCAACGCCGGCCACGGGTTACCCAGTGGTGCCGTTGCCGTTGCCGTTGCCGTTGCCGGCGCTGGTGCCGGTGCCGGTGCCGGATGCCGCGTAGCAATGGCAGACAGATAGGTCCGCACGGCCGAACGCTCCTTGGCCACGGCGCTCAAGTACCCGTTCACCGCCGCACGCTCCTGCGCCACGGCGGTCAGATACGCGTTCACCGCCGCCGCCTCACGGGCCGCCGCGGCGCGATAGGTCGTGACCAACTGCACCGCCCCGAACGGGAACGGCAGATTGGCTCCGCTCGGGGCCGTGTCCAATCGAGCAACACTTTGATGATCGGCCACACTTTGTTGATCGGCCACACTTTGTTGATCGGCCACACTTTGTTGATCGGCCACACTTTGTTGATCGGCCACACTGTGATGATCGGCGGAGTAGTCCGCCGCCGTCAGTTGCATGCCGGCATGGTCGGTGCCGGCGGTTGTATGAAGACTGTCCGATCGGTGGGTGAGTGCACCCGTTCCGACGAACACGGCGATGACAACGCCAAAGAGTCGGTGCTTCCGCATCTTTTGCCTTCCCTTGAGTCACGGGATCCCCGGAGGGCTCCAGGTGGGCTGTGGAATGCGGGCGCCCGTCGTCTGAGCATT
>Ga0209415_10002295_pt1 | contig 35872 bp, 35 predicted proteins | sample PeaSoiSIISIP2007_FD_187696 | JGI IMG/M metagenome (GOLD analysis project Ga0209415, IMG submission 187696) | Peat soil microbial communities from Weissenstadt, Germany - SII-SIP-2007 (SPAdes) (version 2) | ecosystem: Environmental > Terrestrial > Soil > Wetlands > Peat | place: Germany... | reverse complement strand
TGCGAGGGCATGATCATCGCCAAGGTCGAGGAAGTGCTCGCGCCCGACAAGACCTTCATCGCCGAACGCTTCTCCGACACCGAGATTCATTTCGTGTGCCCGTGGCATGGGTATGAATACGATTTGGCCACCGGCGAGTTCGCCGCCGACCGCAAGCAAAAATTGCAAAAATTCGACGTCGTGAAGAAAGACGGAAACGTCTACGTCATCGTTTAGAAGAGGTACACCGTCATGGCGACTCTGAACCTGCCCACCAGCGACCTCAGCGGGATGAACATCGAGTCGTTCGACACGACGACGTTTCTCGCGCACGCGTCGGCCCAAGCGCGCCAACGCCATCTGGACAAGTACTTCATCGTCGACGTCGATTCGCATCATTACGAGAACGCGGTCTATCGCGACATCCTCGAGTACGTCGAGGACCCGGTCATCAAGCAGCGCGCGAAATCGGCGGTGAGCCGCCAGAGTGCGGCCGGGCTCTTCCCCGGCAACGTCGGCATGCAGGACATGTCGGGCCGCATCACGCGCTACCACACGCGCGGAATCGAGAAAACCTCCGGCTCCTCGCCGCGCGACGTCCAGCTGACGCAGCGCTGGATGGACGCGATGGGCGTCGACATCTCGATGCTGTTCCCGACGCCGATGCTGAACCTCGGAGCGCATCCGGTTGCGCACATGGAGAACATCTGGGCGCGCGCGTACAACCGCTGGCTGTGCGAGCAGATCCTGCCGCACGAACCGCGGATTCGCTCGATGCTCTATCTGCCGTTCAACGACCCCGACGCCTGCGCCAAGATGATCGAGGACTTCGGCCACTACAAGGGCGTCTCGGGCTTCATGATCACTGCCGGCCATCAGCAAGCCGTGCACAACAACGCCTTCATGAAGACGTATGCGATGCTCGAAGAACGCGGGCTGCCGCTGGCTTTCCACGGCATCTACAACTGGGGAGATACGGCGTTCCATACCATGAACCGCTTCATCGCAGTTCACGCCTTGGGCTTCGTGTTCTACAACATGGTGCATTGCATTAACTGGATCGTCAACGGCTTGCCCGAGCGTTTCCCGAAGCTCAAAGTCATCTGGATGGAATCGGGCCTGGCCTGGATCCCGTTCGTCATGCAGCGCATGGACAACGAGTACGCGATGCGCAGCAACGAGGCCCCGGCCTTAAAAATGAAACCCAGCGACTACATGCGCCAGATGTACTATTCTTCACAGCCGATGGAGGCGGGCAATCTGCGGGCGCTCGAGGTGACCTTCGAGATGATCAACGCCAAGACGCAGTTGCTCTACTCGTCGGACTACCCGCACTGGGACTTCGACCTGCCCAGCACGATCATCGATCTGCCGTTCCTCGACGAACAAGGGAAGAAGAACGTTCTGGGCGAGACGGCGCGCAAGGTGTTCAACATCGAGGAATCCGGAAAACTGGCCAACATCCCCGCCGCCTAACCCACGAGTTCGTGGGCGTCGAAGCCCTTGGGGATTTCCTTGTATTTCACCATGAGGTCGATGACCGGCTGGATCGCGCCCGGATCGAACGTCGTTGCGGTGTAGCCGTGGCGCATGGCCATCGCCACCTGCGGATCCATCTTCGTCAGCGGTAAGAGCAGCGGAACGGTTTCCGCCACGTGCGTGTCGGCGTATGCGGCGGCGCGCAGCATCACTTTCTGGAAGCGGCCGAGCGCGTCTTTGTTCTTCGTCGCGAAATCGCGCGTGCAGAAGTACACGACCTCGAGGATCGGCCGCGAATACCCGGTCAGTTCGTCGACGAAGTAGCGCAGCCGGCCGGCTCGCACCTCTTCCATCATCGCGGGCTCGCCCATCAGGCCGGCGTCGATGCGCCCCGACTCGATCGCGGCTGCGACGGCGTTGAACGGAAGCTCGACGAATTTCACCGTCGAGGAATCGCCGCCGTGCGCATCGATCAACGCGCGCAAACCGAGGTAGGCGATGTCGCCGATCGCGCTGCACGAAACGGTCTTACCTTGCAGGTCGTTCGCCGTCTTTAGCGGCGAGTTCGTCAATACGAGGTAGCCGGCGGTCGGGTCTTCCTTGCGGTACGAGAGACCGGGCGCGATCACCGCGAAGGGCAAGCCGCGCGCGTACGCCGCGATGATCGACGTGATGCTGGCCTTGCCGATGTCGGCCGCGCCGCCGATGATCTGCTGGGCGACGATCGCGCCGGTTCCGACCCCCTGGAATGGAACGTCGAGGCCGGCATCTTTGAACAGTCCGGTACTCTGCGCGTAGAGGTACGGGCGCAAATCGTCGGCGACGGTCGAGATGAACGTCATCTGCGTGAGGTCGGCCGCTCGGGCCGCTCGCAAGCCGGAAGGCCAGACGGCGAGAGCCGCGGCGCTACCGAGCAGCGTTGCGCGTTTCATAGTACGTAGCATTCTAACAACCTAGGAGTATTCCCTCAGGATGTGCCGCGCCAGCGTCGTCTTCAGCACTTCGGTCGAGCCTTCGGTGATCATGTTCGCGCGTTGCTCGCGCCAAAACAATTCGATCGGTAAATCGCTCGTGAGACCGAGTGCGCCGTAGATCTGCATGCAACGGTCGGCGGCCTCGAATGCGCTCTCGTCACCGAAGTATTTGCACATGTACGACTCGTTGCGAACGTCGATTCCCCGATCGGACTTCCAAGCGACTTCGTACGTCATGAGACGAAGTTGGTGCAGGTGCTGGTACATGTCCACGATCATCCACTGAATCGCTTGGCGATCGGCCAACGGCCGGCCGAACGTCACGCGCTCGAGCGCGCGCTTCGCGGCCAAGTCGAGGCAGCGTGAAATGACCCCCATGCTCCGCGCGGCGTGCCGCACGCGGCCCTCAGTGATCCACTCCTGCGCGAGCCGGAAGCCCTGGCCCGGCAGGCCGACGAGCCGGTCCACCGGGACGCGCACGTTTTCGAAGATCAATTCGGACGGTTTCGTCCGCGAGATCGTGTCGATCTTCCGCACGTGCCGCACCCCCGGCGTGTCCATGTCGACCAAGAAGACCGAGATTCCGCCGCGCGCCCGCTTCTCGGGATCGGTGACGGCGACGAGCTGGATGAAGTCGGCGATGTCGGCCCAGCCGATGAACCACTTGTGGCCGTTGATGACGTAGTCGTCGCCGTCGCGCACCGCCGTCGTCATCATGCTCGCCGGGTCCGATCCCGCACTGGGTTCCGTCTGCGCGAAGCAGCCGAGCCGCTCGCCGCGCAGGACCGGATACAGGTAGCGTTCCTTCTGCGCATCGTCGAGCTGGTAGAGAATCGGCCCGACCAGCGGACCGAAAATTGATTGGTCGCGCCACGGTACCGTGATCTGCCGCCCGATTTCGGCGAGGATGATCGCGCGCGCCAACAGGCCCATGCCCAGGCCCCCGAATTCTTTCGGGATGTCGTGCATCCAGAGACCGAGTTCTTTGGTGCGGGCCCGGAAGCGGTCGCGCAATTCCGGGGTGAGCGTTTCCCGCGGCCCCATCTCCCGCTCCAGCGGCAAGAGTTCGTCGTCGACGAAGCGCCGCACGCGAGCCTGCAGATCGACCAGCTCCGGATCGAGCTCGAAATTCACGGTGTTACCCTTTCGGTGAAGCGCAGGTCGACTGCGCGCGCGCCTTCGCCGGAGGCCCCGGCGATCAGCGGATTGATTTCGAGATCCGCCAGCCACGGCCGGCAGTCGAGAAACGTGCGGCCGAGCCCGGCGATCGCCGTCGCGATCGCGTCGAGGTCGCGCGTGGGCCGGCCGCGGAACGCTCCCAGCAGCGCGCTGCCGCGCAACGACGCCAGCATGGCGAACGCGTCGGCGCGGCCGATCGGCAGCAGACGGATGGCAACGTCGTGCAGCACCTCGGCCGTCGTGCCGCCCAACCCGACGAGCACGATCGGTCCGAATTGCGCGTCTTCGCGAGCTCCCACGATGAGTTCGACGCCGGCGACGAATTCTTGCACCAGAAACGGCGGCATCGCGATGTCATCCATGGCGGCGATCAGTTCGGCGCCGTTGCGGATGCCCATGCGCACCCCACCGAGCTCGGTTTTGTGCACGCCCGGCGCGGCGATCTTCACGACGAGCGGAAACGTCAGGTGCTGGACGGCGTCGAGCGCGGCTGCGCGGTCGCGGACGACGGCTTCGCGCGGAAACAGTATGCCGTTGCGCGCGAGCTCCTCGCGCAGGAGCTCCGCGCGGCCGGTTGCCGCGGGCGGAGCTGCCGATTGAGGCGCGGGCGCTTCGATGGCGGCGGGCTCACGCGGTGCGCTGCGAACGCTGCGGCCGTACCGCACGAGCGCCCCGAGCGCCCGAACCGTTGCCGGAATTCCGTGCAAGAACGGCATCGCCGCGCCGGCCGACGTCTCCCGATCGACATTGTAGGCCATGCGCTCGAACGCCAGCATCGGCTTATCGATCGCCGCGAAGAGCTCGTTGTAAGCCGCGATCGCGTGCGGCGAGTGGGCCTCGCCGGTGGGAAGGCGCCCTTGAAGAGCGATGATGTCGACGTTGGGATCGCTCGCCAGCGTCCGGCACACCGCGCCGTACTCATCCGCTCGCAGGGCGAGACGCATGCCGCCGTCGAGCGGATTTTCGAGCGGAAAGTCTCCGAGTTCACCCAAGCGCCGCTTTGTGTCCGGCGCAAGCGCTGCCAACGATAATTCTTCCGTCTCGGCCGCGTCGAGAAAGGTGCCCACGATTCCACCGGAATGACACAGCATCCCAATCCCGTCACCGCGCGGGATGCGTTCGCGGCTGAAAGCGAGGGCGACTTCCAGCAGTTCGTCGAGCGATGCGACACGAGCGATGCCGTAGCGCTCGCACACCACGTTGAAGACGTCGTCGTCGCCGGCCAGCGCACCGGTATGGCTCGCTACCGAACGTTGCGCCGCCGCACTACGCCCGACTTTGAACATCACGATGGGCTTACGCGCAACCAACGCTGCGGATGCGGCCCGCGCGAACGCTTGCGGCTCACGTACCCCCTCGGCGATGACGCATATTACGCGCGTGGCTTCGTCCCCGGCCATGAACTCGATGTAGTCGGCGAGTCCGAGATCGATCTCGTTGCCCGTCGACACCGCGTGGCTGAAGCCGAGGCCGCGTGCGGCGCCTTGCAGCATCCAATGCTGGAGGGCGCCGCCGCTGGCGGAGATGAGGCCGACGTTGCCGGCCGGCAGCGCAGCCATCGAGCGCATCGGATAGAATGTCGCGCCGCGCGCGATCGACAAGGCGCCGAGGCTGTTCGGCCCCACGATCCGCACGCCGTCGGGCGCAACGGCCAGCCGGCGCACGCGCTCGGCGGCGTTGCGGTCCTCAGCGGAGCCGGGCTTCGCGAACGTCCCGTTGTAGAGCAGCGCGGCGCGCAAGCCTCGCTCCGCGCCCTCCTCGAGAATCGCCGGAATCGCCGGCCCCGGAACGACGACGAGCGCGAGATCGATGCGTTGCCCCACCGTGGCGAAATCCGGATAACAGGTTTCGCCCCAAATCGTGGAGCGCCGCGGGTTGATGAAGAACAGGCGCCCTTGAAAGCGGCCGCGCAAATTCTCGAACAACGGCCCGGCAAAACCTTCGGCTGAATCCGACGCACCGACGATCGCAACCGACTCCGCCAGGAAGATGCGCTCGGCGCCGGGGCGCTTCGACGTCAGCGTTTCGCTTCGTCGGCGGATATCAAGCCGACCACGATTGCCAGAGGCCGAGTTCGAACACGTTGACGTTGGCGGCTTTGAGCAGCGCGACGGACGCGAGCATCACTTCGGTGGCGGTGAGAACGCCCGGCTCCGCGGCCGCAAAACTCCCCTCGGCCTCGGCTTTCGCGGCGTAGAGGCGAACGGTCGCCGTCATCAGCCGCTGAAGTTCGGTGCGATCGATGGCGTCGGGCTGATGCGTCGTGGCGAGCTCTTCGAGTGCGGCCAGCATGGCGCCGGAGTGCTCGAGCGAACTGAAGGCGGACATAAACGCGCGGTCCTTTCTTGAGTGCGCACAGGGTTCTGCAAGGGCAGGGCAGGGGCATGCCGTCGCGAACGCCGGTGCCCCGTGAGGAATTGGCGGGCGCTGGTTTCCATCGCGGTCGCGGTAGCGCTGTGGCAGTTCATCGCGACCTACGTGGTGACGAGTCACCTCGTGTTCGCCTCCCTGACCGCGATCGCCGCTCAGGCGTGGACGCTCGCACTGAACGGTAAGCTCTGGACCAACGTTCGCATCAGCGGGACCGAGTTCGTGCTCGGCTATGCCGCAGCGGTCGTTTTGGGCATGGTGCTGGGGATCGCGCTGGCGCTCAGCCGCGGGTTCCGCCAGTTTGCCGAACCGTGGATCAACGCGCTCTACGCAACGCCGATGATCGCGCTCGCGCCGATCTTCATCGTCACCCTCGGCATTGGGATCTATTCGAAGATCGCGATCGTGTTCATCGAGGCGTTCTTTCCGATCGCGGTAACGACGAGCGTCGGGATCCGGTCGACCGAGAAGGTGCTGATCGAAGCGGCCGAGTCGTTCGGCGCCAACCGCTTGCAGGTCATTCGCACCGTCCTGCTCCCGCACTCGTATTCGTTCATCATCGCCGGGATGCGCATCGCGGTAGCCCGCGGCCTGGCCGGCGTGCTCATCTCCGAGATATTCGGCTCGGTTGCCGGGGTTGGTAACATGATCTGGTTTTCCGCGGAAAGCTACGACATGCCGACCTTGTTCACCGGCGTGTTCATCCTGGCCGGAACGTCGATCACGTTGATGGCGCTGCTGGCCCGAATGGAGAAGAAGGTCGCGCCGTGGCGAAGCTGAGCGTCGAGGGCATTTCGCACGCTTATCCGACGCCCGGCGGCGCCCCCCAGAACGTCCTCGAAAACGTGTCGTTGCAGATCGAGGCCGGTGAGTTCATCTCGGTGATCGGCGCGAGCGGATCCGGCAAGACGACGCTCTTGCGGATCATCGCGCGCTTGATCCAGCCCAGCGAGGGCGCGATTCTCATCGACGGTCGCGGGCTCGTCCGGCCCGGCGCGCCGACGAGTTTCGTTTTTCAGCAAGATGCGCTGTGGCCGTGGCGCTCGGTGCTGGCGAACGCCGCCTACGGTCTCGAAATCCGCGGCTTGCCGAAGGCGGCAGCCGAGGAACGCGCGCGCAGCTATCTCCAGTTGGTGGGCCTGGGCGAATACGAACGCTATTATCCGCACCAGCTTTCGGGCGGCATGCGGCAGCGCGTCAACTTGGCTCGGGCATTGACCGTGGATCCGGACATCCTGCTGATGGATGAACCGTTCGCGGCGCTCGACGCGCAGACGCGCGAACTGATGCAGCTCGAACTCGCCCGCATCTGGCAAGAGACCGGAAAGACGATCGTGTTCGTCACGCATCAAATCGACGAAGCGGTGTTTCTCGCCGACCGGGTCGTCACGTTGTCAGCGCGTCCAGGCACCGTCCGCGCGATCACGGCGATCGATCTGGGCCGTCCGCGCTTGATCCGCGACAAACGGTCCGACGCCTTTCAAGCTTACGTCGGACAGTTGTGGGACATGATCGAGAGCGATGTCGTCAGAGACTTTCGCGAGGGCACCGTTTAAAGCGGATGTTCGCTACGCTCACTGCTTTGCGTTTGGCCTGCGGCCAAGAGTGCTTCAGCCGGCAGACGGTCGAACGTTGTCGATCGCGAGCATGCGCCATCCGTTGGTGCCCTTCGCCCATACGCTCATATAGCGGAGCGGTGAGGAGCGGTTCTCCCCGCCCACCGTCACTTCGACGTTCACCGAAGCGCAAACAACGGCAACGTTTCCCGTCACCTTGACGGCAGTTTCGCTGCGCGCGATCGTCCGGTAGCGGATGTGACCGGAGCGAGCAAAATCTAGGAAGGCCTGCTTATCGTCGCGTTTGCCGTTTGCGTGAACGAAGACCAACTCATCGCTGAGCAGGCGGTCGAGCGCGTCGTAGTCGGACGCGATCGTAGCTTGCAGGCGCGCGTCGTCGGCCGCCAGGACCGCTTCGTCTTCGGTCATGCCCCTAACACTTCCCATTGACATTTGGTAACGTAAACTCTAGTATCTAATTAGACTTCTATCATTTCGCAGCCTCCTTTTTTGACTCGGCCCGCCTCTAGGGGGATCCGTGAAATTCGGCGTTTTCGACCATTTGGACCTCAACGAATTGCCGTTGGCCGACTTCTACGCGCAGCGTCTCGATTTCGTCGAACTCTACGATCGTCTGGGCTTCTACTGCTACCATCTGGCCGAACACCACGGCACGCCGCTCGGCATGGCGTCGTCGCCCAGCGTGTTCCTCGCCGCGGTCGCGCGGCAAACGACGCGGATGCGTTTCGGGCCGATGGTGTATCTGCTGCCGCTCTATCATCCGATCCGTTTGGCCGAAGAGATCGCGATGCTCGATCAGCTCGGCCGCGGCCGCCTCGATGTCGGCGTCGGCCGCGGCCGCTCGCCGATCGAGCTCGAGAGCTTCGGCATCGATCCGGCGACGTCGGAAGAGCTCTTCGACGAGGCCATGGAGATCATTCGGCGCGCGCTTACGGATGGTGCCGTGACGTTCGCCGGCCGTCACTACAGCGTGAAGGATGCACGCCTGGCCCAACACACGCTGCAGACGCCGCATCCGCCGTTTTGGTACGGCATCGGCTCGCCGGCCGGCGTCGACCGCTGTGTAGCCGGGGGGTTCAACGTCATCAGCATTGGCAAGCCCGACGTTGCGGCGGAGACGGCGCGTAAGTTTTTTGAGGCCGCGGCACGCAGCGGCCAAGATTTGACGTTCGGGGTCTGCCGCTTCGTCGTCGTGGCCGACACGACGGCCGAGGCGCTCGCCATCGCGCGCCGGGCGTACCCGTACTGGCACAAGAGCTTCGATCATCTGTTCGCGATCCACGGCATTCGGCCGGTGCAGCCCTGGCCAAGCGATTTCGATGTCATGGCCGAGGCCGGCCTGGCGTTCGCCGGGTCGCCGGACGAGCTGGCGGAGGCCCTGCGGGCACACCTGGACTATATAGGCGCGAACTATTGCGTCGGCCAGTTCGTTTTCGGTGATATGACCGCCGACGAGAGCCGGTACTCGATCGAATTATTCTGCCGTAAAGTGATGCCCGCCATTCAGGGCGCCCTTTCATCCGCGTAAGGATTCAGATGGACACGTTCGCTAAAAAAATATATCCTCGCGCCCTGCGCGCGGCGGCGGTCGCCGTCTTGCTCGTCGCTTCGATGGGGACGTCACCGGCGCAGGCGCCGGCGAACCTCACGACGATTCGCTTCATCTCCTCGCCCTCGGACGATCTGCGGCCGCTGCTCTACGCGCAGAGTGCGGGCCTCTTCAAAAAGGCCGGCCTCGACGTAGAAGTGACCAAGGCCACCAGCGGCGCTGTCGTCGCCCAGTCGGTCATCGCCGGCGCGATGGACATCGGTAAGTCGAGCCTCGTCTCGCTCATCGCAGCCTACGCACGCGGCGTGCCGTTCGTCATGATCGCGCCTTCGGCGATCCATCAAAAAGACGACGCCAACGACGGCGTGATGATCTTGGCGAATTCGCCGTTCAAATCGGCCCTCGATCTGCAAGGTAAAGTCGTCGGATGCACGGCCATCGGCGACATCGGCTACCTCGGGCTGCGCGCGATGATCGACGGGCTTGGCGGCGATTCGACGACCGTCCGTTTCATCGAGATCCCGACGACGACGCTTGGGCCGGCACTGGACCAAGCGCGCGTCGATGCCGGTATAACGACCGAGCCCTACATGTCGAAGGATCTGGCGACCGGGAAGTTCCGGATGCTGGCCGACATGCTCAACGGCTACGGCACCCGGCCGATTCTCGAATCGGCGTTCTTCACGACCCACGACTACGCCGACAAGAATCGCGATGTGGTCGCGCGTTTCGCAAAAGTGATGCAGCAAGCCTCGGCGTACGCCAACACGCACGTTCCTGAAACGTTGCCGCTGCTGGTCGCATTCTCCGGCATGGATGCGCAAGCCGCCGCGATCATGCACAAGACGTTCACCGCGCCGTCCTTCGATCCGGCAGCGATTCAGCCCGTGATCGACGTCGCCGCAAAATACAAGATCATCCCCAAAGGCTTCGCCGCACGCGACATGCTTGCTGCGGGATCATAGCGCTTCACCGGATCACATCGTCGGCCTGAACGAGCAGTGACGGCGGGACGGTGAGGCCGAGTGCCTTGGCGGTCTTGAGGTTGACCGACAGGCCGTACTTGGTCGGGTTCTGCACGGGTAGGTCCTGAGGGCTCGCACCGCGGAGGATGCGGTTAACGTAGGCGGCCGCATTCCGGTACATGTCATTTTCACTGACACCGTAGACCATCAAGCCGCCGGCCGCGGTGAACTCAGGGTACGTGTAGATCGCAGGAACTTTAGCGCGCGCCGTCAGTTCGATAAGCTCCGCGCGGTGGTCCGAAACGAAAAAGTTCGGCAGCGCAATCAGGCCGGTTTTCGGTCTGTCCATAAGATCGGCTAGTCGCCGCAAATCGCGGGCCGTTAGAAGTGGCGTGTCGACGGTGGCGATACCAACCGGTTTGGCGGCGGCGTCGATCACATTCAGGAGACGGCGGTAGCTTTGAATCCGCGGCGTAAAGGCCACGACAACGCGCGTGATTCGCGGTGCCACCTCCTTTAGCAACTGTAACCACTTGCTTCCCATTGAATACTCGAAATTTGTAAATCCGGTGACATTGCCGCCCGGTCGCGCCAAGCTGGAGACGAGGCCTTGGCCGACGGGATCCGGGACATTCACGAAAACGATCGGGATCGCGTGTGTCAACGCCAGCAACGCGGCCACTGCCGCGGCGTTCACGGCGAGGATTGCGTCGGGAGCCTGGCTGACGAGTTCTGCTGCCAGACCCGATAATTTTAAATTCTCGCCCGCGTAGCGCAGGTCGAATTGGACGTTTTGACCTTCCGACCACCCAAGGTCCGCAAGCCCGCGCCGGAAGGCCGCTCCGCCCGCGTCCTCGCTAGCGCTTTTTGTGCCTGTGTAGAGCACGCCGACCTTTCGCATCCCGCCCGTTTGTTGCGCCAGCGCGGCACCGGGCTGGACGGCGACAGCAACGCTAAGGATCGTGATGAGATCGCGACGCTTCATTTGATCACCTCGTCGGCCTTGTTTGCTGGCGGTCCCTCGGCTCCGCTCGGGGCCAACTGAACGACGATCGCTTCCAAGGTCATGATGGTCGCTGTCCCTCGACGGAGCCTGTCCTGAGCGGAGTCGAAGGGCTCGGGATGACACGCGGCGGGGACACGTCTTCTTCGGCGGCCTCGCGGGCGTGCACGAGGCCCCAAAGATGCCCGATCACGGCGTCGCGGTCCGACGCCGGCGCGTGGAAGACGATTCGCCCTTCCTGCATGACGTAGGCGCTGGCGGCGACGCGCAGCGCCTCGTTGACGTTCTGCTCGACGAGCAGGACGCTGGTGCCGAACTCCGCGCGCATCGACTCGAACGAATCGAACAACCGTTGGACGTTGGTCGGGGAAAGACCGGCCGACGGTTCGTCGAGCAACAGCAATTTCGGCGCGGTCATCAGCGCCATCGAGATGGCCAGCATCTGCCGCTGGCCACCGCTGAGAACGCGCGCGTAGACGTGCTGGCGCTCCGCGAGCGGAGGGAACAGCGCGTAGACGACCTCTATGCGTTGCGCTAGCTGCGCGGCGTCGGGGTTGTTGGCATATGCCCCGGCGATAAGGTTGTCGCGCAACGTCATGTTCGGAAAGACGTTCCGGTCTTGCGGCACGTAGCGGATGCCGGCCCGCGCGGCCGCGCCGGGATCGCGCCGCACGAGCGGCTGGTCAGCGAAGAGCGTTTCGCCGGCGGTGGTGGGAATCTGACCCACGATCGCCTTGAGCAGCGTCGACTTCCCCGCACCGTTATGTCCGAGCAGCGTGACGATCGAGCGGTCCGGTACGACGATCGAAATGCCGTGGAGCACTTCGAAGGGCCCGTAACCGGCGTGGATGTTGCGCGCCTCAAGCACTGTAGATGCGCCCCAGGTACTCGCGAATGACTTGCTCGTCGTGCAGCACTTGCTGCGGCGTGCCCTGCGCGATGACCGTGCCGTGCAGCACCACGACGCTGTCCGCGACGTCGGTGACCACGTCCATGTTGTGCTCGACCAGCAAGATGGTCCGGCCTTCCGCGCGCAGCGCGCGCAGGAAATCCAAGACGAGCGGCACGCGGCTCATCTCGAGACCCGTCGTCGTTTCATCGAGGAGCAAGGTGTCGGCGCCGGTCGCGGTGGCCCGAGCGAGCGCCAGCAGCTTTTGACTGCCGAACGGGATTTCGTCCGCTCGGCGCCCGGCATCGTTCGCGAGGCCCAGGCGCTCGAGGAAGCGCATGGCCTGCTCCCGATTGCGCTCCTCGACGCCTTTCCAGGCGCGCCCGAAGATCCGCCACGGTTCGTCTCCCGGCTGATCGGGAAATGCGACCAGGACGTTTTCGAGGACGCTCAGCGTCGAAAAGACGCGCACGTTTTGGAACGTCCGAGCGAGCGAGAGGTCGAGGGCGCCGGCTGCGCTCAAGCGCCGGAGTTCGCGGCCATCTTTGAAAATCTGTCCGCCGTCTTGGGGAAACACGCCGCACGTCATGTTGATGAGGGTCGATTTCCCGGCGCCGTTCGGCCCGATCAGCGCGGTGATTTGACCCGCCGGAACGCCGAACGAGACGTGGTGGAACACCATCAACCCGTCGAAGTGTTTGTACAGGTCGCGATACTCGAGCTTATTCGCGGAAATCATATTTCCCGACCAGGCCCTGACGGCGGAACACCATCACGAAGATCAGCAGCAGCGCAAACAGCGACTGCTGGACGGGACCCGAGACCTGGCTCGGAAGGCCGCCGAAGCGCAGGGCTTCCCCGAACACGATCAAGAGGGTCGGCCCGAGAATCGATCCGAGAATGCTGGCCAACCCGCCGAAGCCGATGTAGACCAGCAAATTGAACGAGAACAGAAAGCTGAACACGGTGGGGTCGATGTACGACAGCGTCGTGCAGTACAGGGCGCCGGCCAGGCCCGCCAAACCGCCGCTGATCGTCCAGATCGTGACGCGATAGCGTTTGGCGCTCTTGCCGACGCTCTCGATCGCGTCCGGCTGGTCGCGCATGGCGCGTAACGAGCGGCCGAACGGCGAGCGGACGAGCTGCCAACTCAGGTACACGGTCAGCGCGGTCAACGCGGCGATGATCGCGAGGCGCCAGATGCTGCTGGTCATCAGTGCCGGGAGGTCGAGTCCGAAGAGCCCCTCGGCTCCCGGAACGCGGGGTCCGACGTTCTGCAAGACATCGGTGATCACGATGTTCAGGCCCAGCGTCGACAAGCCGAAGTAGAACGCGTCCAACCGTAAGAGCGGCAGGATCGAGGCGAAGGCCACGACGGCGGTAACGATGATCGCGATCGGAATCGTGTAGTAGAAGTTCACGTGCCAGAGGATGTTGAGGGTAGCGGCCGTGTACGCTCCGATCGCCAGGAACCCGACGTGGCCGAGCGTCATGAGACCACCGTAGCCGATGACGAGGTTCGTCGCCAGGCTCAGGATCGTCCAGACGCAGATCACGCTGAGGATGAAGAAGAAGTAATCCACGGCCGGTCTACGCGAAGAACCCTTGCGGTCGCCAGATCAGCAAGAGAATCAGCAGTAGAAAGACGATGACCGTAACCCACTGCGGGAAAAAGAAACCGGCGAACGCGGTGACGAGCCCCATCACGATGCTGCCGCCGAGTGCGCCCATGAAAAGGTAGCGCGTGCCGCCGAAGATCACCGCGACGATCGTGACGAAGAGCAGGTTGAGACCGGTCGTCGGTACGATGCCGCTGTCGTAAACCGTGAGGATTCCCGCCAGGCCCGCGAGCGACGAAGCGATCGCGAAGATCGCCGTCCGGGTGCGATTCGTATCGATCCCGACGACGCCGGCCATCGTGTGGTTGTCGGCGAGCGCGCGAATCTCGAGACCCGTGCGCGTGTGCATGATGGCATAGAACAAGACGCCGTACAGAATGGCCACCGAAGAAATCACAAGGATGTCGAGCGGCCGGAAGGAAACCGCTCCGATCGTGATCGGCAGCAAACTCCCGGTATGCGCGACGAGCGGCGTGCCGTGCGTGAACAGCAACGCCATCGCTTCGAACAGCGACGCGACGCCGAGCGACGCGATGAAGATGCTGAACGTTCCACCGCCGCGGGCCGCCAGGACGCGGTAGATGAAGATATCGACGAGCAACCCGAAGATCGCCGCGATTGCGACCCCCACGACCAAGCTGCCCCAGATGTTGAAGCCGAAGATCCGGTAGAGGATGTAGAAAGAATAAGCGGCGGCGCCGAAGACGGCTGCGTGGGCGATGTTGAAGATGCGCAGCGTCGAATAGATCATGGCGAAGCCCAGCGCCAAGAGTGCGTAGTACGCGCTCAGACTGAGACCGCTGATCAGTACCTGGAGCAAGGTGCCATTCTGCCTCGGTTTAACTTTCCGCGAGGGAGAAACTAGACTCCTTGTAAGAATTCTATCGAGAGGGCGAACGTTGAGTACCGTAATCGTGCAGCCGGCGAGGGGCCGTTTCTCGAACGACGAGATCCGCATCGACGGACGCGACAAAGTCAGCGGCCATTTGCAATATACGGCCGACATCAAGCGGCCGAACATGTTATGGGCCGCGTACGCGACGAGCCCCTACGCACACGCGAAGATCGTGCGCATCGACAGCACTGCGGCGAAGGCCGTGCCCGGCGTTCGGGCCGTGCTCACCGCAGCCGACATCGGTCAACGCATGTGGGGTCGCAACCTCTTTGACTGGCCGGTGCTGGCTTGGGACCGCGTGCGGCTCATCGGCGACCGGATTGCCGCGGTCGCTGCCGAGACGCGCGAGGCTGCCGAGGAGGCGGCGCGTCTGGTCGAGGTTGAGTTCGAGGAATTGCCGGCGGTGCTCGATCCGCTCGCCGCGCTCGCACCCGGCGCACCGCTGATCCATCCCGACCGCAGCTCGTACTATCACGCCGCCTTCGCCGGCAAGACGCCGCCGGAGCTGCCGCATCTCAACGTGCAAGGCATCAGCCGGGCAGTGAAAGGCGAGCCCGATCTCGGACCCATCTTTTCAAGTGCACAGCGCGTCTTCGAACACCATTTTCACACGCCGCGCATGCATGCCGGCTACATCGAACCGCATGCGACGCTCGTGTGGATCGACGACGACGGAACCGTGCACGTGCAGACGCCGAATAAGGCGCCGTACAACCTGCAGCGGAACCTCGCGCGCACGCTGCAGATTCCGGCGGAGCGGATCGTCGTCGAACCCTCGGCGATCGGCGGCGACTTCGGCGGCAAGGGTCTGACGATCGACGAGTGTCCCTGTTACTACCTCGCCAAAGCCACCGGCCGCCCCGTCCGGTACGTCCAGCGCTACAGCGAGGAGCTCAACAACGTCGCCACGCGGCACAGTGCGCGGATGACGTTGCGCACGGCCGTCGACGCGAACGGGAAATTCCTCGCGCACGATTCAAAAATCGTCTACGACGGCGGCGCGTTCGGCGGCGGCAAGCCGGGTCCGCTGACCGTGCCGGGGCAGAACGGCTACGCAGCGGTGCCCTATCACGTCCCGAACGTGCACATCGAGTCGATGTCCGTCTACACCAACACCATTCCCGGTGCGCACGTTCGCGCCCCGAACGACGTCCAAGTGTTCTTTGCTTGGGAGTCGCACGTCGATATGATCGCCGGTGCCCTCGGCATCGATCCGCTCGAGCTCCGCTTGCGCAACGTGATCCGCGAGGGTCAGACCACGCTCACTAACGATGCGGTGAAGCAGCCGATGGGCGTCGCGGTGCTCGAGACGCTGCGCGCTGAAAGCCGGTACGGATCCGCCCGGCCGGCCGGTCGCGCGCGCGGCATCTCGCTGGTCTGCCGGCATACCGGCGGCGGCAAGACGCAGCTCAAAATCCGGTTGGAAGCCGACGGCACGATCCACGTGCTGACCGGCAACGTCGAGCAGGGCGGCGGTCAGCTGACGGTCGCGCATCGCGTCGTGGTGAGTGCGCTGGCGGTGAAGCCCGAGCGCGTGACCGTCCGGCGCGGCAGCACGAGCGAAGCGCTGCAAGATCCGGGAACCGGCGGCAGCCGCGTGACGCACATCGTCGGCGGCGCGGCGCAAGCGGGCGCCGACGCGCTGCGCGCCGAGCTCGAAAAACGTAGCGGCATGGTGATACGCGACGACCGGTTCGTCGCCGCCGGCGGCCGCAGCGAAGCGTTCGAGACGGTGGCGAGGGGCCTGTGCGCCGCCGGACCGATCGAGGTCACCGGTGCCTACGACGGAACGCACGACGCGCACCACGAGGGCGATTTCTGCTTCAGCGCCTATTCGATCGAAGTCGAGGTCGACCGCGAAACCGGCTGCGTGCAGATCACCGATGTGGTGGTCGTGATCGATGTCGGCGAGATCGTCAACCCGGTGGGGCACCAAGGTCAGATCGACGGCGGGTTCATCTTCGGCGTGGGCAGCTCGATGATGGAAGAACTGCTCCTCGATGAGAACGGAAAGGTCACGACGTTGAGCCTCGGCGAGTACAAGCTGCCGACGATCAAGGATATCCCGCCGTTCCGCTCGGTGCTGATCACCGAGAATGCGGGCCAGGGCCCGCACGGCACGAAGGCGGCCGGCGAGCTGACGAACACCGGGGTCGCGCCGGCCATCGCCAACGCCGTCTACAACGCGGTCGGCGTGCGTTTGACCGAGTTACCGATGACCGCCGAACGCGTCTACGCCAAGTTAAAAGGCGCTCCGGCCTAGCGGCTTCTTTGACACGGGAAGCAACGCCGCGGCTGAACGCTAGCGGCGCCCTTAACTCAGGCGAAGATGCGATCGAGCAGCTCGCTCGCGCGCGGCAACTCCTCGAGCCGTAACGACATGTCGGCGAGTTCGCGCGCCGCCGCCGCGCCGACCGCCGGTGCGACGTTGTCGACGAACTTCGCGATCAGCTCCGCTTCGGTCATGCGGGTCATCATCGGCATGCGTTCTTCGTAGCGCCCGCCGGCGGTTTCGATCGTGACCGACGAGGGAACGTGCCCCTCCCAGTACTTCGCGCCGTCGGGATCGGTCTCGACGTACGGTTCGATCGTCGCCAATTCGACGAGCCGCGCGACGTCGGCGGGCGGCGGCTCGCCGTTTTGCCAGGCGCTGTAGGGTCGCGTTCCGCAGGCGCCGTGGGCGGCGTTGAGGCGCAGGCTGAGCCACTGGGCCATCGAGCCGCCGCTGCCGTCCCCGCCGTGTCCCTTGATGTCGCGGGCGGGCCGCAGAATCATCCGCGTGATGTCCGCCGGCTGGATCCGCTGCTCGTTTACGATCTTCGCCGCCATGACGACGACCGAGCAATCGTACAAATTGCACGGCACGGGCTTGAAGAATGTCGGCGCGATCATGAAATCGCCGCCGAACGCTTCGAGAAAGCTCCAATCGCAGGCGAGCCCGCCGGAGTAGCGCCACGCACCATACTCGCCCTCGAACGCGTCGCGATCGCCGGTGAAGCCGTGCGCCGCGAGCCGAGCCGCATCGATGCCGGCCAGCGACATTCCGCCGACGTGATCGTACTTCGTCATCGGGGGATCGGCCGTTTCGAGCACCTTGCGCAACGTCGGGACGTGCGCGCTGTAACTCGCGATGCCGAGGGCGTCGCGAATAGCGTCGTGGCCGAGACCGAGCAGCATCGCCGCGGGAACCGTCGCCGCGAAGATCCCGTGCGGGCCGCCGCGCACCGGTGGCAGCCCGACGACCGCCGCGCCCGGCGTCGCGCGGCGCCACGCGGCACCGATACGGCCGCTGACGTCGAGCCCGGCGATCAGCGCGGTGAGCACGTCCTCGCCCGAACTCATTTGCCAGTCCGCCAGCGCCAGCACGACCGGCACTGCAAGTGCGCCGACGTGACCCTCAGGTCCGACCGGTTCGAAGTCGAGCGCGTTGGCGCAGATCGTGTTGGCCAGCGCGGCGCGTTCGACCGCGACCCGCTCGCCGGTTCCGGCCAAGCGCGATTGCGGAAACGGTGACTCGCGCGCGAGGGCGAGGGCCGCGCGCCCGCTCGGCGTTTCGGCGCCCGCGATCGTGCAGCCGAAGCAATCGAGGAACATCAGCTTGGCAAAGCGCCGCACGTCTTCCGAGACGCCGGCGAGCCGCAAGCCGAGCATGTAGTCGGCGATGAGCGTGCTGATCGTTCCCGGCGGCGGCGAAGCATTGGCTTGCGGCGGTGTGGTGTTCATTTCGATTGACTTTCGGGCAGGGAGAAACTAAACTCCTCGAATGGCGTTTTCACATCGCGTGCGCCGCTTGGCCGCCGTCTTCGCGGCCGTGGCCGCGCTCGTCGCAACGGCGCCGGCAGCGCGAGCCGCGGAGCCGTACGAGATCGACGCGATCCTCGACCTCACCGGTTACGCCGCGTTCGTCGGCACGACGCAACAGCAGGCGCTCAAAGCGCTCGAGACCTACGTCAACAAGAACGGCGGAATCGGCGGCCGGCCGCTTTCGATCGTCGTTGCCGACGACCAATCCAATCCACAGGTCACGGTGCAGCTGGTGCAGGGGCTGATCGCCAAGCACGTGCCGGTGATTCTGGGCCCGAGCGGTCCCGACAAATGTGCGGCGGCGATGCCGCTGGTCATGCAGGACGGCCCGGTGCTGTACTGCACGACGCCGAACGCCGCGGCGCCGCCCGGGAGTTACGTCTTCCTCTCGTTGTTCTCGGCCGACGCGAACATGGCGGCCACCGTGCGCTATCTGCGCGAGCGCGGCTGGCGCAAGCTGGCGTATCTCGGCACGACCGATGCCGCCGGTCAGGATGCGGAGCGCTCGTTGAACAACGCGCTCGCGAGGCCCGAAAACGCCTCCGTCCAACTCGTATCGCGCCAGCACTTCGCGCCCGGCGATCTCGGCATCACCGCGCAGCTGGCAACGATCAACGCGGCAAACCCCGACGCGCTGATCGCATGGGCCGCCGGCACGCCGGCAGGGACGCTCTTCCACGGCTTGCACGATTCCGGGATCGACCTGCCGACCGTCACCTCGGCGGCGAACCTCAACGTACCGTTCTTCAAACAGTACGGCTCGCTCGCGCCGAAGGACCTCTACTTTGCGGGCGCGGCGTACTATGGTGCCAACGCCGTAACCGATCCGGCGACGAAGGCCGCGCTCGCGACGTTGACCGGCGCGCTCGCCGCAGCCGGGGCAAAACCTGATTTGATCGAGATCAGCGCCTGGGATCCCGGCATGCTGGTCGTCGACGCGCTGCGCAAGCTCGGCACCGATGCGTCGGCGGCGAAGTTGCGCGCGTACCTCGTCAATCTCAAGGGTTGGGTCGGTGCCAACGGCCCGTACGATTTCGCCGCGGACCCGCAACACGGACTGGGTCAGAACAGCGTCGTCATCGTGAAGTGGGATCCCGACCGCGGAGCAGCTACGGCCGTAAGCAAATTCGGCGGCTCGCCGCTGCCCGGTAAGTAAGGCTGCGGGTCAGCGCGGCGGGCGCACCGCCGCCGAGCTGATGATCTCGTCGGCGGGAAATCCCCGGTCGATGATGCCGTACTTTGCCGCAACGTCGATGAGCGGCTGGATGTTGCGCGGGTCGACGTTCTCGGGATCGGTGGCCCGCGCGCTCTTCGCGATCGCGGCGGCGGGAATCCCGGTGTACGACGCGACGATGTCGACCGTGTCCGGTAGATGCGCGTTCGTGTAGACGGCGGCGTCGTGCATCGCACGCGCGAAGCGGTTCAACGCGTCGACGTTCTTGGCGGCAAAGTCGGCGGTCGCGATATAGCCGGCCGTCTGGAAGCGCTTGGAGATCGCGTCATAGTCTTTGGCGAGCACGCGGGTCGTTCCGGATGCGAGCGCTTGATCCATGAACGGCGTGACGAACGTCGCGGCATCGATGCGGTTTTCATCGAGGGCGGGGAGCAGTGCCGAGTTGGGGAGCTCGAGCGCGTGCACCGTCTTCGAGTCGCCCCCGTTTTGATCGATCCACGCCGCCATCGCGGTGCAGCTCAGGTCCTTGAGGGCCGTGCACCCGATCGTCTTGCCGTTGAGATCGCGGCCGGTTGCGAACGTGGAGTCTTTGCGTACGAGCATCAGCAGTTGCGGAGCATCGGAAAGATACCAGCCCGCCGGGGCGACGATGCGAAATTCGATGCCCTTCACGTGCGCCTGGATCGCCGGCAAAATCGCCGTGAAGGCCAGATCGATCGATCCGCCGACCAGCGCCGCCATCGCCGCGGAGCCGCTCGACAGGGTGCTCAGCTGGACGTTCACGCCGTACTTGCGAAACAAGCCGGACTGCTGAGCGTAATAGGCCGTCTTGTAGGCGTCCAGCGGCGGTCCCGAGACGCGCAGCACCGGAAGGTCTTGGCTCTGCCCGGGCCCCCCCAAGCACGTAACCGTCAGCGCCAGCGCGATGAAGAACGAGCCGAACGGGGCCGGCATTCGAAATTTCATAGACAACCTCATTGGGAAGCGGCGTGCGGCTGCATCGCCTCGCGTTCGCGTTGGACGAGCCGGCGCATAATCGATCTGATCCGCATCGCCGGCTGGTCGCCGGAGACGAGAACCGGATGGAGACTCGCGAAGTCCGCCGTTCCCATCATCGCTTGAACGGCCTCCAGCATCGGCCGATCCTGTTCATCGAAAACGGTGTGTTGCCACGACCGCGAGGCTTCATCCGCTTCGCGATCGTCGAGCCGGTAGTTGCGCACGGCGGCGAAAAAGTAGTGCGTGGATGACGGAGTCTCCGGCGTGATCAGGTGGACGCCGCAGCGCCGCACGCCGGCATCGCGCTCCGCTCCCGCCGGCGTCACCCCGTTGTCGAGGCGGAAGATGCCGGGCGGATCCCACTGCGCTCGCGTCCACCAGTCGACGAGCGCGTCCGGATTCGCCAAGTATGGTGCGTACGCGGGCGGTGCGGCGGTGTTCCGGATGAGGCGCTCGCTCGAGACGGTCGTTCCGTCTTGCTGCACGACGTGGGGAACGTCGAAGAAGCCGTCGCGTTTCAGCAATACACCGTGCAAGAATTGCCCGTGGCTCGGATCGATGAGATTGTCGGCCAAGAGCTCGTAGTTTGCGCGCACGTTCAACGATCCGGTAACGTGGCGAAATTTCGGACTCGAAAGGCGGTCGCTGAGATCGGGGATCGCGGCCCGATCGGCTTCGGCCGGGCCGAGCCAGATCCACAGCACGCCGTCGCGCTCTTCGAGCGGATAGGCCGGAATCCGCATGTTCCGGGAAACCCGCTCCGGTTCGCCGGGAACGAACACGCAGTCGCCGTGCTCGTCGAAGCGGATGCCGTGATAACCGCATTCGATCGTCCCATCCACCTTGCGGCCGCAATGCAACGGTGCGAAGCGATGCGGGCAGCGGTCGCCGACCGCGACTGCCTTGCCGTGAACGTCGCGATACAACAGCACGGGCAGATCGAGGAACCTGCGGCCGACCAAATCTTCCCCGAGGTCGCTCGCCCAGCCCGCCGCGTACCACGTGTTATAGAGAAACGTCATGGCGCACTCAGAAACATCTCGTGCGCATCGAATGCGCGCGGAATCGTCTTGTATTTCGCACAAACATCGACGATCGGTTGAACTTGCGACGGGTTGAAATCGATGCCCAGCGTCGCGTGGTGCATTTTGGCCGCAACGTCCGGCTCGAGGCCGGTATTCGCGATCACGAGCGGAAGCATCTCCGCGACGTGCGCGTTGGCATAGATCGCCGCTTGCCGCAGCACACGCGCAAACCGTTGCACTGCGTCCCGGTTTGCCGCAGCCCAATCGTGCATCGCGAAGTACGCAGCCTCGAGCGTTACCCCCGGATAGCCTTCGAGCATGTCGGCCAAGACGCGGACCTTGCCGGTCGCGAGGTCGCGCGTCATGGCCGGTTCGCTCGAGATGCCGGCGTCGATGCGGCCCTGCTGGATCGCGGCGGATATGGCCCCGGAGGGGAGCTCGACGAAATGCACCGTCGACGAATCACCGCCTTGCTCGTCGATCATCGTGCGCAGGCCGAGCGCGCCGATCGACCCGAGCTCGGTCGACGAGACGGTCTTTCCCTGGAGGTCCTGGACCGACTTGAACGGTGCGTTCGCCGCGACCAACACGCCGGAATTGACGGACCGGTTCTTCTCGTGGATCGCTCCGGGCGCGATGAGAACGAACGGGATGTCGTGGACGTGGGCGGCAATGAGCGAGTTGAGGCTCGTGCGGCCGATGTCGTCGGCGCCGCCGACGATCGCCTGGCTGACTACGGCTCCGCTGGCAGCTTTGTCGACGACGATGTTGAGGCCCGCCTTCTCGAACATCCCCTTGCTCTGCGCGTACCAGAACGCTGCGAGATCGTCACCCGGCGCGCCGATGAAGCGAATGGTCGTCATGGCGGGCGTCTGCGCCGGCGTCGCCGAGGAAGCGGCGAGGATCGACGCAACGACTACTACGGCACGAAGTGCGAGTTGACGAACCATCAGCGTACTGCGGTCCAGAACATGTCGCGCGCATCGAATCGTTGTGGAATGATCTTGTATTTTGCCGCCGCATCGACAACGGGCTGAATCTGCGAGGGATCGAAGGTCACGCCGATGACGGCGAGGTGCATCCGCGCGGCGACATCCGGATCCATTCCCGTGTTGGCGACCAGCAGCGGGACCATTTCCGAAGAGTGCGCGTTGACGTAAAGCGCCGCTTGGCGTAAGGCTCGCACGAAACGCGTTATCGCGTCGGGATTGGCCGCCGCGAAGTCGTGCATCGAAAAGTATGCGCCTTCCAGAATCTCTCCCGGATAGCCGTCGAGCATGTCGGCGAGCGAGCGGACTTTGCCGGCGGTCAAATCCCGCGACATGAAGGGTTCGCTCGACACGCCGGCGTCGACGCGGCCTTGATCGATCGCGGCTGCGACGGCGGAGATGGGAATTTCGACCCAGCGCACGGTCGACGAATCGCCGCCTTGGGCGTCGATCATCGACCGTAAGCCGAGATAACCGATGTCCCCGATCGCCGTGCACGACACGACCTTGCCCTGCAGGTCAAGGACGGATTTCAGCGGCGAGTTGGCCGCGACGAGGATGGCCGAGTTGACCGAAGACTGCTTGCGGTGAATCGCCGACGGCGCGAACAGCACGAACGGAACCCCACGGATATGGGCCGCAATCAGCGAGGAAAGACTCGCCCGCCCGATGTCGTCGGCGCCCCCGACGATGGCTTGGGCAACGATGGCCCCGCTCGGCGCGCTCGAGGTAACGACGTTGAGGCCGGCGGCGCGAAAGAGGCCGGTGCTTTGCGCGTACCAGAACGGCAGCAAGTCATCGCTCGCGGCCGCGATGAAGCGAATGGTCGTGACGCTGGAAGGCTGTGCGGTCGCTGCGGATGAGGCGGCGAGGATCGACGCGGCGACGACGAGCGCACGCAGGATGAGTTGCCAAACCATCAGCGCCTCCGGCACGAAAAACGATAGACTTCTAACGACCAGTCTAGCCGGACCCCAGCGCTACGTCAATCGGCAGCCGTGCTTGACTTCCCCTTACCGCTTCCCTATCATAATAGTTAGTGATCTAACTTACTGGCACGCGTGAGGACGCGCGATTTCGTGCGTCCGGGGGTAGGAATGGCTGACGATCAGGTGGTCCTTTTGGAAGAAGACAACGGCATCTTCACGATCACCTTCAACCGGCCGGAGAAGCGCAACGCCATGAACCCGGCGATGCACCGCCAGATGCACGCCCTGTTGAGCGACTTGAAGTTCAACGACAAGGTGCGCGTGCTGATCATCACCGGCGCGGGCGAGAGCTTCTGCGCCGGCCAGGACCTCAAGGAGTACTTCTACCTCCTGCAAGACGAAAGCGCGAAGGCCGAACGCGAACGTTCGCGCGAGCTTTCGAACCAGTGGCGCAGTCACTTGCTGCGGCTCTTCCCGGCACCGACGATCGCGATGGTCAACGGGTGGTGTTTCGGCGGAGCGTTCTCCGTCATCGCGTCGTGCGACATCGTGGTCACGGCGGAAGAGGCCACCTTCGGCTTGTCGGAGATCAACTTCAAGACGGCTCCGCTCGGATTGGTCAGCAAGGACATTTCCGAGAAGATCCCCGCGCGCCAGGCCATGTACTACGCGCTAACGGGGGAACCGTTCAGCGGGAAAAAAGCCGCGGAAATCGGGCTGGCCACGATGGCGGTGCCGAAGGACCGGCTGAAAGCCGAAGTGCGCAGAATCGCCGAAAACCTGCGCGAGAAGGACCCGATCGCGCTGCGTGTGACGAAGGACGTCTTGAAGATCAGCCAGCGTATGGACTACGAGGAGGCCTACGCCTACAGCGTGGCCCTCGCCGGCGACTTGACCTACAAGCAGGACGGCGCCTGGATGAAGAGCGGGATCGGCGAATTCATGGAAGGCAAGTCGCGCCCGGGATTGGGAACGCGAACGCCGTAGCCTCGCCCGTGGATCAAACGATCGGTAGCGCGTTGGCGCAAGCCGTAGCTCGCTGGAGCGACCGCGAGGCGTTCACGTTCGCCGACCGCCGCTTGAGTTTTCGCGACGTCGACGTCGAGTCGGACGCGGTCGCGCGCGCGCTCTTGGGTTTCGGCCTCGGCCACGGCGATCGCGTTGCGGTTTGGATGGCCAATCATTCGCCGTACGCCGCGTTGTACTTCGGCGTGCTCAAGATCGGTGCCGTGCTCGTCCCGTTGAACACACGCTCGCGGCCCGACGAGCTCGCCTTCGCGCTCGAGAAGGCCGGCGCGACGCTCCTCATCTTCAAACGGGAGAGCAAAGGCCGCACCGACTACGGCGACGTGCTGCGCGAGACGCTCCCGCGCGTTCCGCAGGTTCGCACCGTTGTCGACGTTGCGGAGCCGCCGATGACCGGCACGCTCGGCTTCGCCGAATTCCTCGAACGCGGTAAGAACGTCGCGGCGTCCGAGCTCGAGGCCGCCGAGCGCAGCGTGCAGCCGGGTGACGAAGCGGTCGTCGTCTACACCTCCGGTACGACGTCGGTTCCGAAGGGCACGCTGCTTTCCCACGCAGGCATCATCCACAGCGTGCGCTGGAGCAACGCCATCATCCGGATGAGCGCGCAGGACGTGTACTTCAGCTTGCAGCCGGTCTACCATAGCGGCGGTGCGATCGGCGCGCTGATGCGTCCGATCATCTCCGGTTGCCGTCTCGTCACGCAGCCCTACTTCGATCCGGGCGACGCGCTGGCGGCGATGGAAGCCGAAGGCGTTACGACCATGTCGGGTTTGCAACCGCACTACGTCGAGTACGTCAACCATCCGAGCCTGCCGCAGCGCAAATTGAAGATCGACCGCGCCTTCGCCATGTGTCCGCCCGAGTTGTTGTGGACCATCTACGAGAAGATGGGCATCGAAGGATTGCTCACCGGTTACTGCATGACCGAGACGCACTTGTACGGCACGAACACCACGCTCGACGATTCGCGCGAGGTGCGGTTCAACACCAACGGCCGGCCGAATCCCGGCGTCGACGTTGAGATCCGCGATCCCGAGAACGGCACGCTGCTCGGGCCCGAGCAAACCGGCGAGATCTACCTGCGCGTCCCCCATCCGATGCTCGGGTATCTCGGCGAACCGCAGTTGACGGCCGACGTGCTCGGACCGGACGGCTGGTATCGCACCGGCGACAGCGGCGTGATCCGCGCCGACGGGAACCTCATTTTGCTGGGGCGCGTCCGCGACATGATCCGGGTCGGTGGCGAGAACCTCTCCGGAGCCGAAGTGGAGGCGGTGCTGCTCGCGCATCCGGCGCTGAAGCAAGCCGTGGCACTCGCCGCGCCGGACCCACGGCTGGGCGAGGTCGTCGTCGCCTTCGTCGAGTGCAAGCCGGGAGCGAGCGTTACCGAGTCCGAGTTGACCGAGTTCTGCCGGGCCAAGCTCTCCAACTACAAGGTCCCGCGGACCATCCATTTCGTGACCGAGTGGCCGATGACGGGTTCGGGCAAGGTGGAGAAGCGCAGCCTGCTCGCCACCGTGCACTGATCGTGCTACGATATATTACGTGGAACGTAATGTGAGGGAGCCGGCGCTGCTCGTGCTGGCGGCGCTTGCGCCGGGCCCCAAGCACGGTTACGCGATCATCGGCGAGATCGCGGCTCACGCCGGGCAACGTCTGGGCCCCGGGACCCTCTACGGCGTGATCGCGCGGCTCGAGGCGCAGGGCTTTATCGAACCGCTCGAGCTCGAAGAGCGCGGCCGCCGGCCGTACCGCATCACCGCCGCCGGACGGCGCGCGTTCGCCGAGCGGCTCGCCGAACTGACGCGCTATCAGAGCGTGCTCTTAGAGTTGGCCGCCGGATGAACGCGCGGCTTGCAGCGCTCCTGACCGGCGCGCACGCACCGGCTTGGCGCCGGCGCTACGGCACCGAGTTTTGCGCGTTGCTCGAGGAGCTGCCGGCAACCCCGGCGATCGTTGCCAGCGCCACGACCAGCGCGCTATCCTCGCAAGCGCCGGGCTTGGTGACGATCGGGGCGTTCGTGCTGGCCGCGGCCGTTCTGGCGCTCGGACCCGCCGCGAGCGATCACCGTTCGGGGAGCGCGCAAGCGCACACCACGCGCGCCGTTCACGCCGGCTTGTCGTGCGTTGCGTACGACGCGGCGAACGGATCGGTCGGCTGCTGAACGCCTCTCAGGGCGTTCCCAACGCCTAAGGCCACAATCGTGGCACCATGCTGCGACTTTTAGCGACCTCCGGCGTTCTCGTCCTCGCGCTGTCCACCGGCGCGGTGGCGCAAACGGCGCCCGCCGCGTCCACGGCGCCGTCAGGCGCTGCTCGAGCTGCTTTCGCCCAACGCGCTGCGACCATGGCGCTTCGCGGTGCCTACCACGCCATCGCGGATGCGGAGGCGCGCGGTGCAACCGACTACCTGGATGCAGCCAAGAATCACTATCGTAACGCGCTCGCGCGCCTGCAGCGCAACGATCGCGGTGCTGCGAGTGAAGCGATGGCCGCAACCGCGCTCGCGCACGCGGCGGTTGCCGCACATCCGCTGCCCGTGCCGCGCGATATTCCCACCCCGCCGGCACTTGCTGCGGGCGGGCCGCCGATGATGCCGCGCGGGCCGGTCGCGATCAGCGGCGGGCCCGGTCCGCAGATGCCCGGCGGAACGATGCGCGGCGGCCCGCAAATGCGCGGCGGCATGCATCGTGGTGATATGCACCGCGGCGGCATGCACCGCGGCGGGTTTATGCACCGCGGCCCGCGCGGCATAGGCGGACGTTTCGATGCGACGCGGCTCGCCGCCGATGTGAAGCTTGCGAACACCGCCGAAGCGCATGACCTCGCGCAGAAGGCGCTCGACGCCGACATCGCCCGCACGCGCGCCGCGTTCAGCGGAAATGCTGCCGAAGCGATGCGTCAAGGGCGGCTTGCGAGCGACCTCGCGATGGCCGTGCGCGCGCTCGCGTTCGGCCTCTCTACCGCCCCGTAATCGCGGCGCTCAGCGGAAGCGGTGAAAGCCCGGTCGGAAGCCGATTCCGATCGAGAACCCCGGCCAGTACGGATACGGCCAGTACGGATACGCGTAGACCGGGTAGGCGTAGTACGGGCCGTACGGATAGTCCGGGGCCGCGCCGTATGAGTCGTAGGGCGTGTCGATCTCGCGTGCAGCAAACGACGCGCCGCGGTTGACGCCGTAGATCGTCACGCTCATGCCGGGCGCTAAACGAATCCCGGTCGGATAGATGATCGTGCCGGGCGCAAGCTGGACGTTGTCGGTGAAGCCCCGGTCGTCGTTTAGTTGCAGCGTGTAGGCGCCGTCGAACGATGCGATGCGACCTTTGATCGTCTCTTCACCGCTACCGGCACTCCCGGCGCTCGGGTGCGCATACGACGGCATTTCCGGCGTTATCGTTTGCGCGAACGTTCCGCTCGGAAGCGCGGCTGCCGTCAGGGCGAGCAGCGCGGCGAGAACCGCTGTGTGTCGTAGCATATGTTCGTGCTCCTCTCCGGTAAAGTATACCGGTTTTTCCTGAGGTATCTCTTAAACACCGAGCGCGCTCGCGAGTTCGCCGAAGTGTTGCACGATCGCATCCCAATTACCGTTCGGCCCGGGTGGCGTGCGGCCTGGACCACGCTCTTCGGGCCGGAAGACGAAGGCCGTTCGCAGCCCGCAGCTCTGCGCGGCGGCGAGATCGTTGTTGTGCGCTGCGACGAGGCACGCTTCGTGGGGTGCAAGCGCCAGGATGTCGACCGTACCCAGATACGCTTGGGGCGCGGGTTTGTACGCTTGCGCGACCTCGGCGCCGAGGATCGCGTCCCACGGCAATCCGGCTCTTTTGGCCATGTCCAGCATCAGGATGACGTTGCCGTTCGAGAGCGGAGCGATGACGTAGCGCGTCTTCAAGCGCGCGAGACCCGCGACGACGTCGGGCCACGGATCGAGCCGATGCCAGGCCAGGTTGAGTTCATCGAGCTCCGCCGCCGCTACGGCCGCCGGGTCGATGCCGAATTCCGGCAACACGGCGGCGAGGTTCTCGCGGTGCAGCACGTCGAGGCGCACGAAGGGGCGCCGGCCGCTGCGAACCTCCTCCATCGCCGGCTGGTAACGGTCGCGCCAGGCGTCCGCGAACGCTCCCGGGTCGGCGGCGCTGCGCCCGTGCCGCGCGAGAAACGGTGCGGCCTCGCGCGCGACGCCGCGGCGCCAATCGACGACGGTTCCGAACACGTCGAACAGCACCGCTCGCACGCCGGTCACCGGCCGGTGAGTTTGCGCCCCGCGTCGAGCGCGGCGTAACTGCGCACCGGCGCCGCCATGAGGAAGCGATAGCCTTCGCCGACGATGCGCTCGACGTTTTTCGTGTCGACGTGCGGATGGCCGACCGGCACGCCGTGCTCCTTGCACGTTCTCACCACGCGATTCATCCATTCCCGCACCAGCGGATGATCGTATTCTCTCGGGTGACCGAGTTCCTGAGAGAGATCGCCCTCGCCGATGAGGATGGCGCCGATGCCCGGCACGTCATTAAGAATGGTGGACAGGTTCTCGATGCCGCGCGTGTCCTCCATCATCAGGATCACGAAGATCTCGCCTTTGGGGTCGAGCGGCCACACGTCGGCCCGCTCGTAATACTGCTCTTGCGTCACGCCCCAGTAGCGAACCGCCGCGGTCGGTCCGTCGCCGCGGAGCCCGGCGGGTTCGTAATGCGGCCGGCCGGGCAGCCGCGGATAGCGGCACGCCGCAACGGCGTTGTGGGCCTCATCGACCGTCGAGATGTGCGGCCAAACGATGCCGTACGCGCCGAGATCCAGGGCTTGCTTCGCGTACACCTGAGATTTCTCTGAGCCGTTGGGCGGAATCCGGACCAACGGCGTCACCGCCGGCGCAACCGATCCCGACCGGGCGATCTGTCCGCGGTTGAGCAAGTACTGCAGGCTGTCGCGCAAGGCCGCGACATCCCACGGACCGTGTTCCATCTCGAACACGACGCCGTCGTACTTGGCCGTGGTCATTGCGACCGCCGTCTCGCGGTCGGGCGCGGCGAACGTGGTGAACGCGGTTTGACCGGACTCGAGGGCGGCAATAACCGAATTGAGGCGCGGCAACTCACTCATTTCTCATCTCTATAGGCGAGGAGCGCTCGCCGAGCCTGCTGAAATTTGCCGCCGAGGTGCCCATGCGTCGGTTCTCGTTCTTGGCGATTGCCTGCAGCCTGATCGTGCTGACCGGATGCGGCGGCGGCAGCAGCGGCAGCCCCGTTCCGGTGACGTACGTTCCGCCCACGAGCGGACCGTTCGTCTACGTTATGGACGGCGGCTTCAACGTGCTGCAGATCCTCCAATCGCAGAACGGCGTGGTCGCGCCGTCGGCGGCGATCTCCGGGCCGAACACGGGATTGCAGAACGCCTCCGGTATCGTACGCGACGCGTCCGGCAACGTGTACGTCGCCATCTACGGCAACAGCTTCATCGGCAGTGAAATCCTGGTCTACCCGCCGGCACTGGCCGGGAACGTAACGCCGCGCTTGGTGATCGTGGGCGCGCTCACCGGCCTGAGCGGACCGTTCGGTCTCGCGATCGACGGCCAAGGGCGCCTCATCGTCGCGAACACCCTCGGAAATTCCATCACGATCTTCGCTGCCGGAGCGAATGGAAACGTCGCGCCGGCTGTGACGATCGCGGGCGCGGCCACGACCCTGAGTTCACCGTCCGGCATCGCGCTCGACGCGGCCGGCAACCTGTACGTTTCGAACCAGTCGGGAACGATTACGGTGTTCGCCGCCGGAGCGAGCGGTAACGCTGCTCCGCTCCGGACGATCTCCGGAGCCGCAACGCAACTCAACGTGCCGCTCGGCCTGTGCTTCGATGCCGGCGGAAACCTGTACGTGGCCAACGAGAACAGCAATACGATCACGGAGTACGCGCCCGGTGCGACCGGCAACGCGGCGCCGGCGGTTACGATCGCCGGCTCGAACACGCTGCTCGCCGAACCGCAGGAACTCGTCATCGGCAGCGGCGGCTTGCTGTTCGTCACGAACCTCAGCGTGCCGGGCGTGCCGGGACTCATGACGGTGTATGCTTCCGGCGCCGCGGGGAACGTCGCCCCGGTGCAGAGCATCACGCGTATGATCGGCCCGATCGGGATCAGTCTGTAGCGCTTACGCCTGCAGTCTGACCAGGCCGCGCTCGAGCAGCCCCGCGAGGTCGCGCGCGGCGTCGTCTTCGGTCAGGTCGCCGGGATGCAACCCGCCGGCGGCAACGCGCAAAAGCACCGCGAAGGCGCTGCGCGAAACGGCGTTTGCTCCGTGCACCGAGGCCGGACCCGGCGCGACGTAGCACGACGTCTCGGTCGGGCTTTCGGACATCCGCTCGGCGACGTCCACCAAACGCAAACCGGGTGCGAGACGGAGCGGAACAGCGGCGATGTCGCCGGCCGCAAGCCGCCGCTGATGCGCGAACCACGCGGCAACGTCGGGCCCAATCGCTGCGGTGAGCGCCGCCGTGGTCCGCTCGGCGTGCGCCGGGCCCGGCGTGCCGTCCTGCACGATGTAACCGAAGTGGAGCGAGTGGATGCCGGCGCGTTCGAAGTGCCGCAGCAGCCGGACGGTTTGGGCTTGGCGTTGGGCGGAGTCCTCGAGATGCGCGGCGTGCGTCTCCGCATACTCGAGCAGCTCGTGCCGGCGCTGGAGGAGGATCAGCGTGCGGCGAGGTTGGCCTTGCCGGCGCGCGATTTGCGTTGCGAGCTCGGCGACGTTCGCGAGGTCGGCCACGACCGTGAGCGATCCCGGCGCTTCGAGCCGTTCGGCGGCGCCCGCCAAGATGCGGCCCAGCACGTCGTCGCCGCGGTCTCCGCCGCCGCGATAGAGCAGCTCGGCAGCGTCGGACGGCCACGGAACGAACGGCGGGTTCGCGACGATCGCATCGAACCGCGCTTCACCCAACGGCGCGTAAACGTCGCCGTGCAGGAATGTCGCGTGTTCGATGCGGTTGACCGCCGCGTTGAAGCGCGCGAAGCGCAACGCGCGCGGATTGAGGTCGACGCCGGCGACCCGATCGCTGTAGGCGGCCGCCGCCAGCGTTTGCGCTCCGGCGCCGCAACACACGTCGAGCGTGGCGCGCCGGTGCGTGCGCGGCGCCACGCGTTCCAAACCGACCGAATCGCCGCCCGGCGGCATGACGTAGTCCGCAAACGGCTCGCGCGGCCAGACCACGTTGTACGCGCGCGCGTCCGCGAAGATCAAGCGCCCTGCGAACCACGACGCGCTGACCAGCGAACGCCGGCCGCCCTCGACGCTGATGAGCGCGGCCATCGCGGTGAGAAACTCCACCGCCCCGTCGCCGAGCCAAGCGCGCAGCTCCGCGTCGGGCTGCGGCTCGTGAAGGACGAAAAAGCGGGCCGCGCGGCCGGCCGCATCCTGCGGCAGAACGAAGGTATCGTAGTATGCGGTGCGGTTTGCCCGCACGTCGGCGATCTCGCTCAGGCCGAACAGCGCCGCCGCCCGATCGGGGCCGAATCCGATCTCCGTCAGCCGATCCGCCAGCGCCGCCGCAGCGGCGCGGTGGCCGGGCAATTGCGGATCGAACGCCGCGAAGGTTGCCCCGCCGAAGTGCCGTTCGCTGTAGTCGTCGCAGCTTGCAACCGCGCCCGGCCCTGGCCCTATCATTACGAGTGATGTATTGCCGTCCCGCGATCCGATCCCGCTTCGCTCGCGTACTATACGCAACGCTCGCAGCGCTGATGTTGGCCCAGGGCGTCGCCGCCGCCGAAGGGGTGACGCGCGTTCAGCAAAGCGACGGCTCGGTTCAAGTCTACGATCACACGAACATCCAGCTCACCGGCGACACCCTGCGGCTGCGCAGCCCCGATCGCAAGGGCGTGCTGTACGTGGAGAGCGGGGCATGCTCGTTCGTTGGATCGCTGCAACGTTGTTTGCCGTTCATGACCACGCTGCACCAGCACGGTGAGACGCATCAGATCGCGCTCGAGCACGGTGCGGTCTACATGAACCTCACCGACTCCGCGCACCATATGCCCCATTCGTCGCAGCGGCTCGAGCCGCACGCGGTGCTCGTGCTCCTGCACACCGCGCGCGGAACCTTCGTTTCGGTCAAGGGCACCATGGACGCCGCCAAATGATGCATCGCATCTCGCTCGGCGCCTGCGCGCTCGCCGTCGCGATCGCGCTCCCGTCCCTCACCGTCGCGGCACCGCGCAGCGGTGGCTATCCTGCTGCGGGTGGAGCGGTGCGCACGACGGAGCCGGTCTTTCGAGCGGCGCCGCCGGCCGCAGCGGCGCCGCAAGCGCGGCCCGCGCCGCCCGCCGGCGGCGGCTTCAACTTCAACCGCGACATCGCACCACCGGCACGGCCGGCTCCGGCTGCGCCGCCGCCGGTGGCGCGCTTCGCCCCACCGGCGCGGCCGGCTCCGGTTGCGCCGCAGCCGAACCGTCCGGCGCCGGCGTACCGGCGCGCGCCGAACACCAACGCGAGCGGCGGTCAATATCAGGGGCGTTTCATCGGCCCGATCGTCCGCAATCCGCACGCGCCGGGCGGCACGTGGGGATGGAATCACGGCGTCGCGTGGCGGCCCGCTCCGGTCTATTGGGGCGGGGGGTTCTGGGGCGCGTTCGCGCTCGCGGCTCTGAGCGACGCGCTGCTTTTCGGCTCGGTCATCGACGACCAAGATCAGCTGATCTATCCGTCCTATCAAATCCAGCCCGACACGCCGGGTTGGGATCTATTGCAGGATTACGAACTGCAACAGACGCCGTGCGGTCCACCGAATCTGGTCGTCATCTGGGGACCCGACAACAGCGTGATCTGCGCGGTCCCGAACGACCAAGTGGGCCCTGGAAACTACCAGGTCGATCCGTCGACGTTCACGCTCGTGCCCGCGCAATGAGCTAGAAGCGCGCGATCAGCTCCGGCTCGAGGTCTTGCCAGCGGCTGCCGCGCGGGACTAGCAAGTCGACCGGCCGCACCTTGCCGTAGTCGGCCGGGTTCGTTCCGCGCGGTGATTCGCCGCGCTCGACCGCATCGATCGCTTCGAACAGGAGTTGGCGCGCGGCGATGATCGCCCGGTCGCTGGTGCCGAGATGCTCGTTGGTGCGATCGCAAATCGGGCCCATGCCCTCCTGCAGCGCGTAGTCCTGCGTGTTGATGCCCGCGATCCCGGTGAACGTCTTGGTTCGTTGCACTTCGCGGTCGATCAGGTAGTCGTTATCGCGATTGCGCTTGAGGCGGTACGTGTTCGGAATATAGTCGTCGGGGTGGCGCCCGGAGTAGCGTTCGTGCTCGAGCGCGTGTTCGCGGTCGATGGGGATCGCCGGATCGTAGGCGTAGATCCAGTTGAACGTCCACGTCGTTTCGTCATCGATCGGCACCCACACGTGGCCGTGCAGCGCGGGATAGGCTTTCTTGCCGCCGGCAAGATCGGTGACGCCGCCGCGCAACTGCTGGGCCGGCATCACGTAGTGATAGACGCGAACGTAGTCCTCGTCTTCGCGCGAACGGATGCCGGCGTAACGGAAGCCGTACGCCGTCTTCTCGACTTCGATGCGCGGCGCCTTATCGGCGTTGCGCAAAAGCCGGCCGTTACTGATGTCCTGGTTGTGCACGAACGACGAATGCGACGTGTCGATGCCGCCTTCGAGCGCTTGCAGCCAATTTGCTTGTTCGTAGGTCTTCGAGACGTTCCGATGCGTTTTGGGTGCGCGCAGCAATTCGTAGTCGGGTGCCGGCGGCTGGAACTCGGGTGGCCCGAGGTAGGCCCAGACCATGTCGCCGGCTTCGTACGTCGGATAGGCGCCGATGCTCACCTTCGTCTTGAAGAGCGAATCCGGCGGTTCGCTCGGCATGTCGACGCAAGCGCCGGAGCGATCGAACTTCCAGCCGTGGTAGACACAGCGCAGCCCGCATTCTTCGTTGCGGCCGAAGAACATCGGGGCCCGGCGGTGCGGGCAGAACGCATCGACCAAACCGATGTCACCGTTGGTATCGCGAAAGGCGACCAAATCTTCACCGAGCAAGCGCACGCGCACGGGCGCCCCGTCGGCCTCGGACAGCTCCTCGCTCAAGAGCGCCGGTTGCCAATAGCGGCGCATCAGATTACCCATCGGCGTTCCCGGCCCGACCCGCGTCAGGCGCTCGTTCTCTGCGGCAGTCAACATGACGGATATTCCTTTCGAGGAGCGGAAGCCGCGTCCTATGGGACGCTGGCTCGCACTAGCGCTCGCGTTTGCGTCCGAAGGTCATCCCACCGCGGCGCTGGGCGCCGCCCGTGAGGCGGTGAACGCTCAGCCGCGTTCGCTCGGCGCGCAGCTCGTCCTGGGAAATCTTTGCGAGCAGATCGGTTACGCGCAGGATGCGATCGCCGCGTTCGATGCTGCACGCCTGCTGGCGCCGAACGACGCCGGCATCCTGCGCCGGCTGGCGGATGCCGCTCGCCGCGGCGGGCATCCGAAAGAAGCGCTCGCGATCGCCGATGCCGCCGCCGGCCTCGATCCGCGCTCGGCCCTGACCTACGTTTGCCTCGGCGATGCGCTGCTCGCGAACGATGCCGCGCTCGCGGCCGAGCGCACGTACGGCCGGGCGCTCGCGATCGATCCGCGTTGCGTGCGCGCTGAATGCGGCCGCGGCGCGGTTCATCTTGCCGCGGCTCGCTGGGATGAGGCACGTGCGGCATTCGAGCGCGCGCTCGAGTTCGACCCCGAGTGCGCGGAGGCGCGCTACAACCGCGCGCTGCTCGACCTGCGCGCCGGCGCGTACCGGACCGGCTTCGCGGAGTACAAGTCGATCATGAACACGGTTGAGCAACGGCCGCGCTATCATTACTATCAGGAAGGGGTGCCGCTGTGGGACGGCACGCCGCTCGGGAAGCGGCGGCTCACAATCGCCTACGAGCAGGGGCTCGGCAATCAGATCATGCTGGCGCGCTTCTTCAACGAGTTGCCGCAGTTCGGGGCATCGATCGCCATCGAAACGCCGCCGCCGCTGTTCGCGCTGCTGCGCCGTAACTTTCCGGCCGTAACGTTTGTCGAGTTCACGGCGTGGCAGCCGCTCGAAGCGATGGACGTCCACCTGCCGCTCATGCAGTTGCCGGCCGTCATGAACGTTGCGAGCGAGTCGGATCTTGCGCGCCGCGCGCCGTATCTGCGCGCCGATCCCGCGCGCGTGGATGTGCTGCGCGAGCGGTTGCGGCTCGAAGAAGGCGTGCGGCACGTCGGAATTGCGTGGCATGGCAATCGGGCGAGTTCGCGCGAACGTTGGCGCGCCGCGCCCTTACCCGCGTGGGCGCCGCTCGCCGCGCTGCCGGGGCTGCGCTTTCACTCGCTCCAATTCGGCGCCACGCCGGCCGAGAGTTCCGCGGCGCCGTTCGCGCTCGCGCCGGCGCACGAAGTCATCGTCGACATGGAAGACACCGCCGCCATCGTTTGTCTGATGGATCTGATCGTCAGCGTCGACACCT
>Ga0209415_10002294_pt1 | contig 35873 bp, 28 predicted proteins | sample PeaSoiSIISIP2007_FD_187696 | JGI IMG/M metagenome (GOLD analysis project Ga0209415, IMG submission 187696) | Peat soil microbial communities from Weissenstadt, Germany - SII-SIP-2007 (SPAdes) (version 2) | ecosystem: Environmental > Terrestrial > Soil > Wetlands > Peat | place: Germany... | reverse complement strand
CTTCAACCAATCGATCCACCCCGACACGCCTCCCAAACCAGCCCGCTCAGGCTCAAACCTGATTTGGAAAAGACTGCCTGCCGGGGTCGTCGACGGGCGACCGGCTAGGACGAACGGCGCCGCGGCTTGCGTCGCTGGGAAGATTGCGTCGCGCGCGGCCCCGCGGTGGCCGGAGCCCGCTGCAACGCCGGTGCCGATCGGCGCAGCTGGTCGCGCAGCCCGGCCAACTGCGCAAACGGCTGGCGTCGATCCGGAACGGGGTCCATGGACGGCAGCTTTGCCTGCGGAACACAATCCTCGTGCCGTGGCGAAATCGGCAAATGCAGGATGGCCTCATCCTCGATCAGGCTAGCCAAATCGAACTGCGGGCTACCCAGCAGCGCCTCCTCGGGCGAATCGTCGATGGCGATTGCCGCCAAGTCCGCTTCGGTGTGTACGAAATAGAACCTGCCCTTGACCGTGAGTGCCAGATCCAGTTCGCACCCGCACCGGTCACAGCGCAGCGGCAAAACGGCATCGAGGAATACATGCAGCGCCGCGCGCCGGCGCTCGTCGATGAGGCCTACGCAACGATACGAAAGTGTTCCTTCGCGATGCATCAGGCTTTGCGCGAGCCGGGGCATCGCGGCGAAGGCGATCTTCCCGTCCAGGGTGGCCCCAGCGCGTGCCAGTGCGAAAACGTCGATCTTCGCCATAGGTGCGGAATGTAGCCTGAAGTGCGGCGCCGAATTTGAATACACTCGCGCCCATGCCCCGCCGAATCGTACTCGCGTCGTCTTCGCGCTACCGTCAAGATCTGCTCGCGCGCCTGCGCCTGCCCTTTACCACCGAGGTGCCCGCAATCGACGAATCGCCCCTGCCTGGGGAAGGGCATTTCCGAACCGCCGAACGTCTCTCCCTGCTCAAGGCCAAAGCTGCCGCCCAGCGTCAGCCCGACGCGATTGTCATCGGTGCCGACCAGCTCGCCGAACTCGACGGCGAAGCGATCGGCAAACCCGGATCCTACCCTGTGGCGCTGCAGCAGTTGCTGGCGATGCGCGGTCGCACGGTGCGCTTTCATAGTGGGATCGCCCTGGTGGACGGCACCAACGGACATTGCCTGGCCAACTGTGTTACCACGGAGGTCACGTTCCGACCGCTTTCCCTGGAAGCGATCGAATCGTATTTGCATTGGGATCAACCGTACGATTGCGCCGGATCGGCCAAGATCGAATCGCTCGGCATCTGCCTGGTGGAATCGGTACGTAGCGATGATCCGACCGCGCTCATTGGACTGCCGCTGATCCTACTGACTTCGATGCTCGCCACGGTTGGCATCGAATTGCCCCTGCGATGAGGCAACGCGTAGGAGCCCTGCATCTGGTGCCGGTACCGATAATCGACGAACCGGCGGGCGCATCGACCGTCGGATCCGCGCACCGTGTACTGCCGCCCTCGACCATCGAGGTAGCGCGCCAAGCTCGGTATTTCCTGGCCGAAAACGCGCGCAGCGCGCGTGCATTTATCAAGGCAATCGCGCACCCGCAACCGATCGCGAGCCTGCAGATCGTCCAGATTGGACATGAGCCGGATGCGGCTTCAATCGACCAGTGGCTCGCTCCCCTTACCGACCGTGACGGCAGACCCGCCATCGACGCTGTCTTGCTGTCGGAGGCCGGTTGTCCCGGTGTCGCCGACCCAGGCGCTACGCTGGTTGCAAGGGCACACACCCTGGGAATCAAGGTGGTCCCCTGGGTCGGTCCCTCGTCGATCCTGCTAGCACTGATGGCTGCGGGAATGAATGGGCAGCGGTTTCGCTTTCTTGGATACCTGCCGCAGCCCAGCGTAGCGCTTCGCGATCGATTGCTTGCGGTGCAGCGCGACGCGCAGCGCGGGGAGACGCAGGTATTCATCGAGACGCCCTATCGCAATGCACGTCTGTTCGAGACCATCCTGAAAGTGTGTGACCGTACGCTGCGTCTGTGCTTGGCGATCGACCTTACCGGCGCCAACCAAACAATTGCCACCCGTACGATCGCCCAATGGTTAGCAATGGCCGACGACGACCGACCGGCCCTGGACCGGCGCGCCACGGTCTTCTTGCTGCACGCTGGGCCCGCGTCAGCGCCAGCCCCCGCCTAGGGCTGGGCCCGGCACCCATAGGTCGCTTAGCAGCGGGCGAGCAGCCAATGGCGCAGCGCCGCCAGGGTGTCGAATACCGCCAGGGGTTGCAGACGCTCGAGCTCCGATCGCGGATGGGCACCATAGGCAACGCCAACGGCGGCCACGCCGGCCGATCCGGCCATCTGCAGATCGTGACTCGTATCCCCGATCATGAGCATGTCGGCCGTGTCCACCGCGAGTTCAAGGGCCAGTTCCTGCAACATCGCCGGGTGCGGCTTGGGATGCGTCTGGTCGGCGCAACGGACCGAGGAAAAATGCCCTTCCAATCCCGTACTTCTGAGCGAGCGAGCCAAGCCGGCGCGGGTTTTCCCGGTTGCAATCGCCATGCGGACCCGCCGCGCACGCAGGGTGTCGAGCATGTCGACGGCCCCCTCGAACAGGCGGATATGGTCCTCGGCTTCGCGGTAATGGGCACGGTAGCGCGCGGCAAAATCGGGAATCCGCTCCTGTGGCAGACCCGGTACTACGCGCGCCAGTGCCGCCGCCAGGCCCAGACCGATGACGTGCGAGGCTTGGCTCCGATCGGGCACCGGCACGCCGATGTCGTCCGCAGCACGAAGAATGGCCTCTGCAATGAGGGACGTGGAATCGACCAGGGTTCCGTCCCAGTCGAATACCAGCACCGTGTAGTTCCGTTCAGCCATGGCGGGCCCGGGCCTGCCCTCCAGGATCGAGCGCCTCGAGCCATTCCGCGCAATCGGCCGGAAGCGGCGATTCAATGGCCAGCGGTACCCGGCTGACAGGGTGCAATAGGCGGACTCGGATGGCATGCAAAAACATCCGCCCCAGGCGTGCGCCGAATTCGCCCTTGGCGGCGCGCCGGTTTTTCTCGAAATCTCCGTATTTGTCGTCACCGAGGATCGGAAATCCCAGATGCGCCAGGTGCACGCGTATCTGGTGCGTGCGCCCCGTCTTGAGTTCAGCCTCGAGCAGGGAAAACCCACCGAGCCGCGCCCGCAGCCGGAACACCGTATAGGCCTCAGCCCCTTCGCCCTCATCCACGAAGACCCGCCGCTCGCCTCCGGCCAGCGTGCGCTTGGTCAGCGCCAGTCGCACGTGTTGCCGCTCGTTGACCCAGTCGCCCGCAACCATGGCGAGGTAGCGCTTCTCTACCTGGCCAGCACGCAGCTGCTCGTGCAGCGCCAGCAGGCAGCGTCGACTCTTGGCCAGCAGCAGCACGCCCGAGGTCTCGCGATCGAGCCGGTGCCCTAATTCCAGAAAAGGCTGGTTGGGCCGGGCCGCGCGAACGCGTTCGATAACCCCGTGCGCAACACCACTTCCACCGTGCGCGGCAACCCCCGATGGTTTGTCCAGCACCAGCAGGTGCTCGTCTTCATACAGAATAGCCGGCATCTGCGCGGGGGCTAGCGGTTTTGCCGCGCGTGCCATGCGCAACGGCGGGATTCGCAGTTCATCGCCCTGGGCGAGGCGGTACTCGGCTCGCGATCGGCCACCATTTACCCGTACCTCGCCGCTGCGGACCACCCGGTAGACGTGGCTCTTGGGAACACCCTTGGCAAGGCGCAGCAGGAAATTGTCCAAGCGCTGCCCCGATTGCTCTTCGCCGACAACCACCCTGCGAACCGCCGGCGCCGTCGCAGCCGGCGCCGTCGACGCGGACGATGGCGCAGCAGGAAGTACGGCCCCAAGGTCGTCCTTCTTTTGCCTTCGCGATAGCGAGCGGGTTTTGCTTTGCGGAACCATGTTGCCTATACTGGGGCCAGTTGAAGTCCGCCGTGCCGGGGAAGTTCGGCGATCGGCGATGCAGCACGCGGTGGTTTCGCGCCCTGCGCCGTGCATCAGATCCCGGGTACGCGGGCGTTTTTCAACGGGTCTCGATTGTAGCGGCGCTCAGCGCGCCCTGGCCGCTCGGCTCGATTTTGCCGTCCGGGCTCGAATTCGTGACCGTGGGGTGCGCAACGCCCTTGCGGGTTGCGCACGTGAGTGCGGGCCGTTGGCGTCTTCGGAACAGCGTTGCGTGACGACTCCAGCCCGATTACATGAAAATGGGCACCAGTCGCGCATTGCCGCCGGTGCCTGCCGAATTCGGATGCAAGCGACGCCGTGCCCCCGGGCATGGCTGCCAGTAACGCACAACACCGTAACGACTTTGCCGGTTGCTCCTCATGTCCACGTATTGCCACTTGCAGATTGCCCTGGCACTTGCCAGGGGACACCTATCGCATGGCTCTTCCACGCGCGGTCGTGCTGGTGTCCACCTGTGCCCGGTCGGGGACGCGAGGGTTGCCGGTAGCGGTTTGTTGCGCGCCTGATCTGATTCGGCACGTTCTGCGCCCCGGAAGCGGCGCGAGGAGTGCTGATGAAGCGCATGTTGTTCAATGCGACGCACGCGGAGCAGTTGCGCGTGGCGATCGTCGACGGTCAAAAGCTGCTTGACCTGGATATCGAAACCAGCGGACGCGAGCAGCGCAAGTCAAACATCTACAAGGGCGTGGTGACGCGGGTCGAGCCCAGCCTCGAGGCCTGCTTCGTCGATTACGGCGAGGAGCGCCACGGCTTTCTGCCGTTCAAGGAGATTTCCCGCCAGTATTTCAAGGCTGGCGTCGATGTCGGCCGGGCCCGCATCAATGAGGCGATTTCAGAGGGCCAGCAACTGATTATCCAGGTGGAGAAGGAGGAACGCGGCAACAAGGGCGCCGCGCTCACGACCTTCGTATCGCTGGCCGGGCGCTACCTGGTGCTGATGCCCAACAATCCCCGCGGCGGCGGTGTTTCGCGTCGCGTCGAGGGCGAGGACCGCCAGGAGTTGCGCGAGGCCATCGACCAGCTCGACCTGCCCGGCGGAATGAGCGTGATTGCGCGCACGGCCGGAATCGGCCGCGCGGTCGAAGAGCTGCAGTGGGACCTGAAGTACCTGCTGCAACTGTGGAAGGCCATCACCGACGCCGTCGATCAGGTCAAGGCACCCGAGTTGATCTACCTCGAATCGAGCCTGGTGATCCGGGCCATCCGCGACTATTTCAATCCCGACATCGGCGAGATCCTGATCGATACCGAAGATGTATTCGAACAGGCCAAGACCTTTGTCGACCTGGTGATGCCGGATGTTGCCCCGCGCGTCAAACGCTACAAGGATGACGTTCCGTTGTTCTCGCGTTTCCAGATCGAGCACCAGATCGAGACCGCACATTCGCGCACGGTGTCCCTGCCCTCCGGTGGGGCCATCGTAATCGACCACACCGAGGCTCTCGTGGCGATCGACGTGAACTCGGCACAGGCCACGCGTGGCGCCGATATCGAGGAGACGGCGACCCGCACCAACCTCGAGGCTGCCGATGAGGCCGCTCGCCAATTGCGGCTGCGTGACCTTGGCGGTCTGATCGTCATCGACTTCATCGACATGGAGGAGGGCCGCAACCAGCGTGCCGTGGAGCAGCGCCTGAAGGACGGTTTGCACTACGACCGTGCACGGGTGCAGATGGGCAAGATCTCGCGCTTCGGCCTGATGGAGCTTTCGCGCCAGCGATTGCGACCGGCACTGAGCGAGGGGAGCCATATCACCTGCCCGCGCTGCAATGGCGTCGGCCAGGTGCGCGACACCGAAAGTTCAGCACTGCACATCCTGCGCATTTTGCAGGAAGAGGCCATGAAGGAATCGACGGCCGCGGTGCACGCCCAGGTACCGGTCGATGTGGCCACGTACCTGCTCAATGAAAAGCGCGCTGACATCGCCAAGCTCGAAGCGCGCCTGCGGGTCTCGATCGTGCTGATCCCGAACAAATTCCTGGAAACGCCGCATTACAGCATCGAGCGTCTGCGTCATGACGACGAGCGCCTGGATCTGGCCCAGCCCAGCTACGAACGTGTAATCGCTCCTCCCACGGAAGAGCCGTACACCCCGGTTGCCCAGCTCGAATCCAAGAACCGGCGCCAGACCGCCGTAGTCAAGGGAATCGTGCCCGAGACCCCCGCACCAATCATCAACAATTCCGAGACCGTATCCGGGCCGGTTGCGCGTTCGCCCAACGCAACGGAAAAATCCTTCTGGTCGCGCATCCGCAGTTGGTTTGCCGTCGAACAGGCCGCACCGGGTGCGCGCAAGCGCGAGCCCGCAGCCGCATTGGCCGGCGACGGAGCCGGGGCGCCCGCATCGGAGCGTTCCCGCGGCGGACGCGATCAACCGCGCGAGCAAGCGCGGCGCGGGGAGCGCAACGAACGGCGCGATCGCCGTCCGGAACGCGGCGCAAAGGCCGAACGGATCGACTCCGACCGCAAGGATCAGACCGATGCCCAGCGCGGCAGCGGGCGCAAGAAAGACGAAGCGCGACGCGACCGGGGCCCGGCATCCGGGGCTTCGCGCGGGGATCGAGCCGCCTCCACGCGTGAGCGTGGCGCACCCGAGAGCAGCCCGGACCGGGAAGCGGATGCCAGCGGTACGACGACGACCGAACGTGGTCCCGACGAGGGCGCACGCCGTCGCGGTCGCCACGATCGAAGCCGTGGCGCAGCGGCACCGACTGGCGCCGCCGAACAGCGTTCCCTGCCGGTGCCGGTGGCTGAATCGGGCGCGTTGACAACGACGGTGCCAAGCGACGCCGGCGAGACTGCGCGCCCGGGAAACGTGCTCGCTGGCAATGAGGAAGAGAAACGCGGGCGCCGGCGCCGGCGCCGGCGTGGCCGCTCCGGGGCTGATCGCACCGATGCAAGTGGGTCGACGGTCGAGGCCAACGAAGCCGAGCTCGGGATGGACGAGACCGTTGCAGGCACCGAGGGCGCGATGATTTCCGCACATCCAGCGCGGCAAGCATCGGTCCGCCCAGCAAACAGACCGGAACGCGAAACCGCACGCCCGGCAGAGCATGCCCCCGAGCGCTCCTCGCCACGCCACGACCAGGAGCCTGCGCCAGCGGGCCTGGAGCCCTTGCCCGTACTGGAACGGCACGCTGCGGCTTCCGGCCGTGAAACGGCAGCCGTAGCCGTGCCATTGCCGGCGCCATCCGAGCAACCGTACCCGGCATCAGTCTTACCGGCGCCCGTGATTGGCGAGGAATTGCCGCGCACGCAGTTGCATGGTTCCGTGCCCGAGACCGTTTCGGCCGCGCCGATGAATCTTGCCGAATTGACCCCTGCCCTGGATGCGGCGGGAATACAACTCGCACAAACCGACCCGGCAAAACTCGCCGCCGTGCAGGCCCGGATCGCCAGCGAGGAAAAATCCCGGCGCGTCGGGCGCGAACGGCCGCAACGTGCCGCCGCCGAAGACGTGCCGTTGGTGCAAGTGCAAACGCGCAATTGATCGGCGCGGCCGATTGGCCGCCGGACCGGCTGATCAGGGAATGGCAGCGCCTCGCGTGGTTCGCCGCGCGAGGCGCTACTTCGCTTCCGGATTCGCGTGCGCCGACAAGCGCGATCTTCGGCGTTCCATGCCCTCGGCGCGCTGCCAAGGCCAGGCGCTGCCTTTGGCGCGAAAAACGCGATGCCGATGGTTGTTGCTACCTTGCGCTAGCCCCCGGTAAATCGAAGACCAACACTTCAGCACCGCTTCCACCAGAAAGCGCAAGTTGTGCCGTCTCGGTAAGCTCTAACCCGTCGCCGGGGCCCAGTACGTTGCCATTGGCGGTAAGCGCGCCCCGCGCGACATGCACGTAGATCCGGCGTTGCCGATCCACGTCGAGACTGGCGCGTTCGGCGCCGTCAAACAGACCAGCGTAGATTCTCGCGTCCTGATGGATCCGCACGGAGTCCTCGGCGCCATCCGGGGAGGCAATCAGACGCAGGCGTCCGCGCTTTTCGTCCGGCGCAAAGCGCTTTTGTTCGTAGCTGGGCGCGATGCCCTTCACGTACGGCTGGATCCAGATTTGCAGGAAATGGACCGGATTCGATCGCGATGGGTTGAATTCACTGTGCAAAACGCCACGGCCCGCGCTCATGCGCTGCACGTCGCCGGGCCGAATGATCGAACCGGTGCCCGTCGAGTCCTTGTGTTCGAGTTCGCCCTCCAGCACGTAGCTCAAGATCTCCATGTCCCGGTGGCCGTGCGTGCCAAAGCCAGCTTCCGGTCGCACGCGATCCTCGTTGATCACGCGCAAGGGGCCGAACTCGACATGCTCAGGATCGTAGTAATCGGCAAAAGAAAACGTATGAAACGACCTGAGCCAGCCATGATCGGCATAGCCCCGTTCCTCACTGCGTCGAATCCGCATCATGACGCCCTCCCCTGTGGCCATACGATAGCCGCTAGCGAGCATAAATTGGTGCGCGAACTTCCGATCTCTCCCATCGAATGGCGCAGCCCCGTGCTGCCCTGCGTGCTTGCCTTATCTCTGGATCTCGAAGGTTTCCAGCAGGTAGACCGGCAGCAGTTCGCCGGCCCGGTACTCGGCCGCGGGTCCGACGGCGATGAGTGCGTCGGCATCGCAGACGGAGCGGATCATTGCGGAACCCTGCTCGGCCAGCGGGTCGGCAAGCTGGCGACCCGCGCTGTCCCGGGTGAGCCGGGCGCGTCGAAAATCGATGCGTCCGGCCCGGCCTCGCAGGTCGCGGGCAATCGGCATTGAAATCGGCGCCGGCGGACACGCATCCGATCCGGCCATGCGTGCAAGCAACGGCAGAGCCAGCGCGTGCAGGATGACATATGCGGCCACGGAATTGCCGGGCAAACCCAGTACCAGTAGATCTTGACCCATGCGAACGAGCCGCGCGACGGCAATACCTCGCCCCGGTCGAGCATTGACAGGGACAAACTCCACCCCAGCCAGGGTGCGCACCACGTCGGCATCACCCAGGGCCGCACCGCCGGAGATCAGCAGGGAATCGAGTCGCTGGTCAAACGCCATTTCGATGAAGCGCGCCAGCGCCGCTGAATCGTCCGGGCAGATCCCCAAGTCGAACCCCGACATATATGCGCCTTCGACGGCCGCGAGCAACATCGGGCGATTGCTGTCGTAGGCGCCATCTTGCCGCAGGTCTGCCGGAGGATCGTGCAATTCATCGCCCGTCGAAAGTACGCCCACGCGCAGCCTGCGATAGACCGCCACTTCGACCGCTCCAATCGCACACGCCAGGGCCAGCTCCGCCGCCCGCAACCTGCGGCCAGGAGAAAGGACCGTGTCACCCACACGAACGTGCTCGCCCCGCAAGCGTCGATTTGCACCAACCGGAACCGGTCCGGGCACAGCGACTGTGTCGGCGGCGAGGGCTTGCACCACTTCCATCACGACAACCGCGTCACTACCCTCGGGCATGGGTGCACCGGTCATGATGCGCGCGCAGGCGTTGCGGCCAATGTGGCCCGAGAACGGATGGCCAGCAAGGATCGTCGCGACAACGCGCAAAATATTGCGCCCCCCGGCGAGGTCCTGCGCGCGCACAGCGTAGCCATCCATCGCCGCCAGGTCATGGGTCGGCAAATCCCATTGCGACACGAGGGGGGCCGCCAATATGCGGCCGCGCGCATATGAAAGCGCGATGTGCTCGACCTGCTCGATCGGTGCAACACTGGCAGCTAGATACGCGAATGCCTGTGCCAGATCGCGCTCAGTCATGGCTGCCCTGCCTGTCGGGTTCCATGGCATTGATGTTGGAGAAGGCATGCGCGTCATCAAAGGCAACCTCGATGGCCCCAACCGTGCGCAGGAACTCATCCGGCCGTCGTTCCCCGTTTGATAGGGCGGCAGTCAGCCGGGGCTCCAACGCAGCCGGCAGCAGACAAAACACCGGTTGGCGCCGCCCGCCACAAGAGGCAAGTGCCGGGTGCACGCCGCCCGTCGCACTCGCCAACATCGCAACCAGGTCCGCGGACAATGCAGGCGCATCGCAGGGCACGAAGACGACCCAGGGCATGCACGTATGACGCAGGCCCGCCAGCATGCCAACCAGGGGTCCGGAAAATGCACCGAACCGCGCGGCATCGTCCTGCACCACGCGATGACCCAGCGTGCGGTACCGATCGAGGTTGCGATTGGCGCTGATGATGATCTCGCCGACCTGGGGTCGTAACCGCGCCAGCACGTGCTCGATGAGCGCAATTCCATCCAGCACGACCAACCCCTTGTCCGCACCGCCCATACGTGTCCCGAGACCACCCGCGAGAATCACGCCGGTGATCGATTCCCGGGCCGGCGCCCGTGGCACCACGCTAGCCGCCGATGTAGGACATTTCGATCCGCTTGCCTTGCCCTGTCGTCTGTGCCCCGCGCAATTCGGAATATCGGTCCTCGCGCGCTCCCCACAGGGACCCGATCGCCGCTGCGATCTGCAGGTCATCGGCACCCGAACGCAGCAGCGCGCGCAGGTCGTGCCCACGCTGGCTGAACAGGCAAAGATACAAGCAGCCCTCGGTGGAAAGTCGCGCACGCGTACAGTCGCCACAGAAAGCGCGCGTTACGCTCGAAATCGTGCCGAACTCGCCGCCGCCATCACGGTAACGCCAGCGCTGCGCCACCGTGCCCGGTCCCGACTCTACGATGGGCTCGATCGGCATCTCGGCATCGATGCTCGCCAATATCTGTTCCGAAGCGACCACGTCATCGAGTCGCCAACCGTTGGAATTTCCGACGTCCATGAATTCGATGAAGCGCAACACGTGACCCCGATCGCGAAAATAGCGCGCCATGGGCAGCACCTGGTGCTCGTTGTAGCCGCGCTTTACCACCATGTTGATCTTGATCGGTGAGAATCCCGCTGCTGCTGCGGCATCGATTCCTTCGAGCACCCTCGCCACCGGAAAGTCGACGTCATTCATGCGGCGAAACACCACGTCATCAAGTGCATCGAGTGACACCGTTACGCGATCGATGCCGGCGTCGGCCAGCGCGACCGCCTTGCGTACGAGGATCGATCCGTTGGTTGTAATAGCCAAGTCGAGCGGCACCTTGAGCTCCGCGCGCAGGCCTGCCAGCATACGCACCAGGGTCTCCAGGTCGCGGCGCAACAGTGGCTCGCCGCCGGTCAGGCGGATCTTTCGTGTTCCGCGCCGCATGAAAATCCGCGCCAACCGCGTGATCTCTTCGAAGCTGAGGAGCTCGCGATGCGGCACATAGCAATGCTCGTTGTCGAAAAGCTCCTTTGGCATGCAATAGACGCAGCGGAAATTGCACCGGTCGGTAACCGAGATGCGCAGATCGAGCAGCGGACGACGAAGTCGGTCCACTAGGGTGGCCGCCGCGGACGCCAGGTCCGCCGGAATTCTCGGCGCCCGGCGCAACGCGCGGGCATCGAGCAGGGGAACAATGCGGTCGGTCATGGATCAGCGCAATCGAATATTCGAGCAATCATGCAACCCAGCGTCGCGCATTTCGAAACATGCGCATCCATGGAGAATCCTCGCCCAATCCCGGTGGCTGCCAGGACATCTGAACAGTCCGGCGCACGCGCTCCGGGTGCGGCATCACGATCGTGAATCGTCCATCCGGTGTCGTCAAGCCGCAAATACCCATGGTCGAACCATTGGGATTCTCCGGATAGCGCTCCGTCGCCGCCCCGGTGGCATCGATGTAGCGCAGCGCCACCTGGGCAACCGTGGCGGCGTGTGAGGACTCGAAAACCGCGCGTCCTTCACCATGGGCGTTGGCCACCGGAATGCGGCTGCCGCGCATATCGGCCAGGAAGATCGAAGGCGACGGGGGGATCTCCACCATCACGAGGCGCGCCTCGAACTGCTCGGAGGCGTTGCGCTCGAACCGGGGCCAGTTTTCGGCGCCGGGAATCATGCCGCGCAACTGGCTCATCATCTGGCAGCCGTTGCAAACCCCCAATGCAAAGCTTTCGGGGCGAGCGAAGAACGCCGCGAACTGGTCCGCGAGCAGGGGATTGAAGAGGATGGTTTTGGCCCAGCCACCGCCCCCACCCAGCACGTCGCCGTATGAAAACCCGCCGCCGGCGGCCATTCCTTGGAACGCATCGAGTGCAACACGTCCCTCAATGAGATCGGTCATGTGCACATCGATCGCCGTGAATCCGGCGCGATCGAACGCGGCGGCCATTTCGTACTGACTGTTGACGCCCTGTTCACGGAGGATCGCTATTTTCGGTCGAACGCCTGTGGCGATCCACGGAGCCGAAATGTCCTCGCGCGGATCGAACGAAAGCGAAAGGGAGAGCTCCACAGCCGCGTCCCCCTCGGTTCGACCGAACTCCGAATCGGCACACGTCGGATTGTCACGCAGGCGGCCGACGGCCCACGACACCTCATTCCAAGCCCGCTGCAGCTCGCCGAGCCGGTAGGAGACAAGCACCTTGGCATCGAGACGCACTTCCACCTGGGGGCGCGCACTGTCGATGCTTGCCACCACGTGGCTTAGCGCGCCGATGCCCGCCTCGCGCAATACCTGCATCGCAACCGCCCGATCCGCCTTGCGCACCTGGATCAAGCAGCCGGGTTCCTCGTTGAATAGGGCCCGCACCGCCATATCGTGGCGCCGCACCGAGACCTGTTCCGCGCGAATCTTGAAATCACCATAGTCGCCGCCGTGTGGATCGACCGCCAGAACGTCGATATTGATCGATAGCCCGCAGCGCCCGGCGAAGGCCATTTCGCACGCAGCGGTCCATAAGCCTCCGTCCGAGCGGTCATGGTACGCAAGTGCAAGGCCTTGCGCGGCCAGCAACCGCACCGCGCGCAGCGCCGCTGCCAGCGCAGCCGGATCATCGACGTCTGGGGCCTCGTTGCCGATCTGCCCGCTGACCTGCGCCAGAATCGATCCGCCCAGCCGCTGGCGTCCCGCCGAAAGATCGATGAGAACTAGCTCTGTCGGACCCAGGTCGGTGCGTAGCTGCGGCGTAAGGCTGCGCCGCACGTCATCGACCACCGCCGCGGCGCTGGCAACCAGCGACACCGGGGCGCTTACCTGCTTTTCCCGGTTGCCGTCGCGCCAGGTCGTTCGCATCGAGAGCGAATCCTTGCCGACGGGAATCCCCACGCCAAGGTCGATGCACAGACGGCTTGCGGCCGAAACAGCGGAATACAGCGCAGCATCCTCGCCAGGAACGCCGCACGCCGCCATCCAGTTGGCCGACAGTTTCACCTTCGACCACGAAACATCGGCAGCTGCCAGGTTCAACAGGGATTCGGCAATCGCCAGGCGCGACGCGCTGGCAGCATCGATCACGGCCACCGGAGCACGCTCACCGATGGCAAAAGCCTCGCCCGCGTATCCATCGTAGTCAAGCAAGGTCACGGCGCAGTCCGCCACGGGAACCTGCCAGGGACCCACCATCTGGTCGCGGCAGCACAGGCCGCCAACCGTGCGGTCACCGATGGTGATCAAGAAGGCCTTGCTGGCGACCGTGGGATGGCGCAAAACCGCCAGGGCGGCCTCGGCGATCTCGATGCCTGTTGCGTCGAACGGCGGCAGCGAACGATCGCGGCGCACAACATCGCGATGCATTCGCGGCGGCTTGCCGAACAAGACGTCCATCGGCATATCGACCGCCATTTGCGCGTCGGTGGCCACGAGCCGTAACTGGCCATCGCCGGTGATGGTACCGATGACCGCGGCCGGACAGCGCTCACGGCGGCAGAACTGCTCCAGCAGCGGCCAGCGCTCCGGCGCAACGGCCAGGGCATAGCGCTCCTGCGACTCGTTGCACCAGATCTCGAGCGCCGTCATCGAGCGATCCTCGACCGGGATCCGGTCCAGTTCGATCCGTGCGCCGCGCGCCGCGCTTTGCGCGAGTTCCGGAAACGCGTTGGACAAGCCTCCGGCGCCAACGTCATGGATCGACAGAATCGGGCTTTCCCTGCCAAGTCGCGCGCAGGTGTCGATAACCTCCTGCGCCCGGCGCTGAATCTCGGCATTGCCGCGCTGCACCGAGTCGAAATCCAACTGCTCGGTGTTGGCGCCAGCGCCCAGGCTCGATGCCGCGCCCCCGCCTAATCCGATGCGCATTCCCGGACCACCTAAGTGCACCAGCAGCGAGCCCGCCGCAAGAGCGCTCTTGTCGGTTTGATCCGCCCGAACATTGCCCACGCCCCCGGCAAGCATGATGGGTTTGTGATAGCCCAGGCGCTCGCCTCCAACGTTCTGCTCGTAGGAGCGAAAATACCCGGCCAGATTCGGGCGGCCGAACTCGTTGTTGAACGACGCCGCACCGATGGGCCCATCGATCATGATCGTCAGGGCATCGGCGATGCGCGCAGGAAATCCGTAGTCCGACGCATCCTTCGCCGGCTCGGCCGGCCTGGTCACGTCGCGGTCGCTTTCCCAAGCTCGACGAGCCGCCGGCAAACGCAGGTGCGAGACGCTAAATCCACAAAGACCCGCCTTGGGCCGTGCCCCGCGGCCCGTTGCCCCCTCGTCGCGAATTTCGCCACCCGCCCCGGTCGCGGCACCCGGAAATGGCGCAATCGCCGTAGGATGATTATGGGTTTCGACCTTAAAGACCATATGCAGCATTTCGGCGCGGCGCCCGTATACCGGAAGGCCATGGCCGAAGCGCCCCGGCGCACGCGCTGCGCCCGAACCGCCGGCAAGGGCCGCGGGACCATTTGCCTGCTCGGCCGCTGCCGCACCGGTATAGGCCGCGAAGGCGCCGGCCGGACGGCCCTCGATAACCGCTGCATTGTCTCGATAGGCAACCAGGGTACCCTGCGGTGCCGCCGCGTGGGTTGCCTTGATCATGTCGAAAAGGCTCGGTTCGGCGCCGACCCCGTCGATGGACCAGGATGCGTTGAAGATCTTATGGCGACAGTGCTCCGAATTGGCCTGCGCAAACATCATGAGCTCGACGTCGGTCGGATTGCGACCCATGGCGCCAAATGATGCCTCCAGGTAATCGATCTCCTCCTGCGACAGCGCCAAGCCCAGGTCTGCGTTGGCACGGGTCAGGGCCGCACGTCCGTGCCCCAGCAGGTCGATCTGTACCATCGATCCGCGCAGCGCGGCGGCAGAAGGGGCCGAAAAACCCTGGAACACAGTCGCATGCGGATCGTCGTGCGCATCGAGTACCGTTTCGGTCATGCGATCGTGCAAGACGCCGGCAATTCGCTCCCAGGCAAGCGCACCGCGTCGCAAAGTTTCCACAAGGCGGCTCTTGCAGGAGATCTCATAGGCGATCCCGCGCTCGATTCTTTCCACCTGGGGCAGCGCGCAATTGCGCGCAATCTCCGTAGCCTTGCTAGACCAGGGCGACGTCGTTCCCAGGCGTGGCACCACGAGCAGGCGCAGTGTTGCGGAGGAGCGGCGGTTCGCGCTGGCGCGCTCGCCGTAGTCCAGCAGGCGCTCGAGCCGCTCGGCGGCGGCGGCGTCCAGCGGCGCCGCGAGCTGGACGAAATGCCGATAGCGTGCGCCGATTGCGGTTACCGAGGGCTCCAGCGCCTGCAAGCGCGCCAGCAACCGCGCAATACGAAACGCGGAGCTCGCGGCGGGGCCGTCGAGAACGAGTCGGGGGTCGGGAGAGCTCATTGCTGCAAGGAACACGAGGGCGCGGAGGGACGGAAAACGGGACCGGATCCCCGGCGCAGCGGTGTCACCGACAGAATGCCGGTTGCAATTGTGCGGACAGCGCCAAGCCGCGTACCCGAGGCAGGGCGATTATAGCTGGGACCGCCGCCGGAATCCGGAAGATGCCCCTACACCGATCGCGCTCGGGCGAGCGCGGTGCCGCTACAGCTCGCCGTCGAGCAATTGCGCCACGGCCAGCGATTTCAACAGCGCCTCGTTGCACACGGCGATCGGTATCGCCAGCGCCTCGGCCTGCTTGCGGATGGCGATCGGATCGCTGCGCTCAATGGCTTCGATAAGCGTCAAATAGGATCCGTATGGACCGGCACGATTCAAGATCGCGTCAACGATGGATTCCGAGAGGGAAATGAGTTCGAACAGGTGCTGGAAGGGCGCGCCGGTAATCCGGTCCAGCAGGGAAAATGCGCCCGTTATGAAGAGCTCGTCGCGCACCTCGCCCTGGTTGGACGTTGCGCCTATCGTTTCGAGGAAGATGCCGCGCCGGATCGAGGCGTGCATCAGGGGAAACGTATTCGTGTCCTTGGAGGCCGTGGCAAGCAGCAATGAGAGCCAGCGGATCAGTTTCTTGTACCCGAGCATCATCACCGCATGTTGAAACGAGGTGATCTGCACCGGCAGGTTGAAGGCGGCGGAGTTGACTAGCCGAAGCAGCTTGAAAGCCAGGGCCGGATCGCGGCGCAATGTGGAATCGATCTTGTCGAGATCGGCATCGTCGCGCACCAGCCGCAGCAGCTCGAGTACCACCGCTTGTCCCGGCTGCAGCGGTCGCGCCTTGTTCGTGCTCTGGTCATCCAGCGGCCAGCCCACGCAGGCCGCGGCTTCGCGTTCGAAAACCTCGACCGCGTCGGCAACGCTTTGCACGCCAGTGACAATGAATGGGATGCGTCGTACGATCCCGGCAGGGGCCCGCGACCCCCACCGGCGTCGATCTTCGCTCACGTGGATCAGCGAGTACTCGAAGCACGACAGCAGCGCCGGGGGCAGTGGCACATCGGGGCGGCCGCGCAGCACGAGGCGCTTGCCGTCGCGAAACAAGGCCTGGGTTACGCTCTGGGTCTGGGGGTCGAGCAAGGCGTTGGCGGGAATTTCAAGCAGCGCGTTGCGCGGGGCACTCCACTCCAATGCGGACTCGTTAAAATCGGCGTCTAAGGGCGCCACCAACACCGGTACCGCCGATTCCGGCCAAACCGTGTTCAATGCCTCCAACAAGGAGCCGACCGGCGGCCGTTCGTGCGAATTGGCCGAGAGCATGGTCAATCGCGTGCCGATTGCCTTGCGCTTCTTGTCGATCAGTGGGGCATAGCAGATCCAGACCGAGCCAAGCATGTCGGCTGCTGCAATCGCTTTTTCGGGTGCGTTCATCGAGGAGACGGCGGGCGAGTAGTCCTGTTGCCTTCGGCGCAAGTCTATGGGGGCCGGGTGCTCGCAGGTCCGCGAAAGTACCGGGTGAGAGGATCGGAATTCGCCTGTTCATTGGACCCGTTTCGCCCATTTGACACCGCGGGCCATACCCGGCTCACAATACGTGCGGCACGACCAACGATACCTACGGCAGAACAAATCATGAGCACGCTCTACCGGATCGATGAACTGCGCGCGATCGAAGCGCAAGCGCGTGCACGTTTGCCCGCCGGGACGCTGATGCAACGCGCCGGGCATGCCGCCGCCAGCTGGATCCACGCATGGCTAGGTGCCCGCCAGGCGGGGACGGGCCCCGGCTCGCTACTGGTGCTCTGTGGACCCGGCGACAACGGCGGGGACGGATTCGTTTGCGCGACCGCGCTGCAGCAGCTGGGTCACCAGTGCATCTGCTGGGCGCCGCTGCCGAGCGCCAGTGCCGATTCCCTAGCGGCCCGCAGGCAATGGAAGGAATCGGGCGGGAACATCATCGAACAGCTTCCCGAGATGGCAAGCTTCGACCTGGTCGTAGACGCACTCTTGGGCATCGGTGCGCAACGCCCGCTGGGAGACCCGTTTCTGGGCGCATTGCGCTGGGCGCAGGCGCGCAAGTTGCCGATCGTCGCGCTCGATGTGCCCAGCGGCCTGCACGCCGACACAGGCGCCTGGATCGGAGCCGTCACCGGCGCACCCGCAAGCCAAACGCTGACCTTTCTCGGCGACAAGCCAGGCCTGCACACGCTCGACGGGATACAGGCCGCCGGAGCTGTGCGGGTGGAAACCCTGGGCGTTGAAACACCGGCCACCGGCCGGACGGCGCTGGGCCAACTAAACACCCCCGAGCAGTTTGGCCCGGTGCTGCGGCCACGGGCGCATAACTGCAACAAGGGCGATTTCGGCAGCGTGGCCATCGTCGGTGGCGCGCCTGGCATGGTCGGGGCGGTTCTGCTCGCAGCGCGCGCTGCAATCCGGCTCGGCGCCGGCAAGGTATTTGTCGACTGCATCGGTGCGCCGGAATTGCGATGCGATCCCATTCAACCGGAACTGATGTTTCGGTCCGAACGCGATTTACCATCGGTCGACGTGCTCGTCGTCGGGTGCGGCTTGGGGACCGATGCGCCCGCGCAGGCGCGGATGGAGCGCGCGCTAGCACACCCAGGGCCGGCGATCTTCGATGCCGACGCGCTCAATTGCATGGCGGCCAATGTCGGCCTCGGAGCACGCATGCGCTCGCGCACGGCCGCGAGCGTCCTGACGCCGCATCCGGGCGAAGCCGCTCGTTTGCTGGCCACGGATACCAGCGCGGTGCAGCAAGACCGGGTGCGCAGCGCGCTAGCGCTGGCACAACAGTATCGTGCCGTCGTCGTGCTCAAGGGCGCCGGCAGCATAATTGCGGAGCCATCGGGGCGATACGCGATCAACCCCACCGGAGGGCCGGCACTTGCAAGCGCCGGGACCGGTGACGTACTCGCCGGCATGATCGGAGCCTTGCTCGCACAGCAGGCCGAGTGCGCCATCGCGGTTCGCGCCGCCGTCTGGCTGCACGGGCGCGCCGCCGACCTGCATGGCGCAGATTCCGGCTTGACCGCCTCTGAGGTCGCTCCCCTGGCTGCGCGCGCCCTGGCGGAACTGCGCGGCGTGCACAGGAACGAGACGAGTGCGTAGTCTGGCATCGTCACGCGTCACCGCCGACGATGCGACCGGCTTGCAGGAAGATGCGGCGTGCACAGCGCGCAGCAAGAGTCGCATCGTGGGTCACCAGCATCAGCGTCGAGCCGGTTTCCCGGTTTAGCTCGAACAGGAGCTCGGCTATCGCTTCTCCGGTTCGGGCATCTAGGCTGCCCGTAGGTTCATCGGCCATGAGGACCGCAGGTCGCGCCACGAATGCCCGCGCCAGCGCGACTCGTTGCTGCTCACCGCCGGAGAGCGTGGTCGGGTAATGGGCAAGGCGCTCTCGCAGGCCGACGCGCGCGAGCAGATCAACCGCCATCGCCGCTGCGCCATCGCCGGTCACGGTTCCTGCCCCCAGTTCCAGGGGCAGCATTACGTTCTCCAGCGCCGTCAGGTGCGGCAGAAGCTGGAAGGACTGGAACACGAAGCCCAGCGTCCGTGCGCGAAGCCTCGCCCGCCCGTCCTCGTCGAGCGCGAACAGCTCCTGGTCCAGGAGTTGAACCGAGCCCGTGCTCGGTACGTCGAGGCCGGCAAGCAAACCGAGCAAGGTCGACTTACCGGAACCCGAAGCGCCCAGAATCGCTACGGTCTCGCCGCGGTCGACCGTCAGGTTGATATCATCGAGTATGGTCAGGCTACCGCTGGCGTCGGTGACGATCTTGCTCAGCGCGCGTGCCTGTATTGCATGAAGCGGAACATGGGGTACCAACGGCATCACGGTTCTCGTCGTGGAGTTTTCGGTAGTTGGAACGCTTGGCGATTTGCCGGCTGCGGTTTGGTGACGTTTGCGCTAGCGCTTGCGCTGGCCCTCACACCGGCTTGCGCAGCATCGACGGCCGCGACGCCGCCCGCGATCCTGGTCGTCGGCGACAGCCTGTCGGCCGAGTACGGACTGCCGCGCGATACCGGGTGGGTGAAGCTGCTCGCTGACCGGATCGCCCACAAGGCGCCGCAGTATAGCGTCGTGAACGCGAGCATCAGCGGCGACACCACGAGCGGCGGACGTACCCGGCTGGCCGAACTATTGCAGCGATATCGTCCTGCCGTGGTGATCATCGAGCTCGGCGCAAACGATGGCCTGCGTGGTCTGAGCATCGAGGCGATGCGCGCCAATCTGCAAGCGATGATCGATGCCTGCCGCCACATGGGCGCGCGCGTGCTGCTGGTCGGCATACGGGTGCCCCCCAATTATGGAGCGGTGTACGGCGAGCGCTTCTATGCGGTCTACGGTGCCTTAGCACAACGCAATCACGTCGCCCTTGCGCCGTTCCTGTTCGAGGGCTTTGCCGATCGCCTAGAATCGTTTCAGCCCGATCGCATCCATCCTCTGCCGCAAGCGCAGGCGTTGATGCTGGAAAACGTCTGGCCCCACCTGCAGCCGCTGCTGCTCGATCCCCGAGCACAGGTCAAACAATGAGATTGCGCTTTCCGACAGCATCTGGGCTGCTGTCGAAGCGAGGCCATCCGTCGCGAAACGCGCGCGATGTTCCTACCGGCTTTTGCCACCGCCTCTGCCCGCCGCGCTCAGGTCGGCGCGGGTAACGCGCGCATCGAAGCGCTCGCGCAACGCCTGTACGTACTCCAACTGCTCGGCGCTGGCGACCTGATCCAACCAGGTCCTCTCGCGCTTGGCGCGCCCGGCATCGTCAGTGGCGGCGACGCTTGAAGCGCTGAGCACATGCACGATCGCGTATGCGCCGTCCGACTCGTCGACACCCAAGTAGGTAGGCAGGTGATCCGCCGGCACGGTCATGATGGCATTGATCGCCGTCATCGGAAGGAACTGGCCATCGCCGCGGCCCAGGTCGCGCACCGCCTCGAAACCGCTGTCGTCGGCCGCCTGGCGCAATTGCGCAAGTCGAGCTTCGCCGGTCTGGCGCGCCAGCTGCACAGCAGCAGCGCGCTCGAGCTTGGCCTTGATCGCGGCGCGAACCTCTTCCAGGGGACGCACGGTCGCGGGGGTGTAGTCGAGCACCCGGACGGAAACCAGTGCGTTGTTGCCGATGTCGATCGCCTTGGTGTTGCGGTGCTTCTCCAGCGCGTCGGCCGAAAACACTGCGTCGAGCACCGTGGGCGTGAAAATCGCGGCCTTGTCCGGTTGCTGCGGCACGCCTTGGCGCGTGAGGTTGTCAATCGTCTGCAGGGGCAGTTTGAACTTTTCCGCTGCCGCCGCCAACGAATCGGATTGCTCGTACACGAAATTCGTAAATTGCTCGGCCAGCTCTGCATAGCTCTTCTGAGCCGCCTGTTTGCGCATTTCAGATTCGATGCTGGCGCGCACTTCCTCGAATGGCTTGGTCTGCGTACCCTTGACCCCGGTTACGAGGATGATGTGAAAGCCGAAATCCGACTCCACGATGTCGCTGATCTGGCCCTCCTTGAGGGCAAACGCGGCATCCTCGAAGGGCTTGGTCATCATCGAGCGACCGAACCAACCCAGGTCGCCGCCCTTTTCGGCCGAACCCGGATCCTTCGAATACTCGCGCGCCAGCCGGGCGAAATCAGCGGGCTTGGCTCGCACCTGGCGAAGAAGATTTTCCGCTAGCGCCCGGGCGGCCGCCTTGTCCGGCGCGGAGCCATCCTTGCCGGAGGTGATCAGTATATGGCTGGCGCGGCGCTGCTCCACGCCCGCCCAACGCGACTTGTTCTTCTCGTAGTAGTCCCGGACTTCCGCCTCGTTCACCGGAGTGCGCGCGGCGAGATCATCCAGACGCAACACCAGGTACTGGACCTTGGCGTGCTCGGGCGTGCGGTACAAGTCCTTGTTCGATTCGTAGTCGGACTTGATTGCCTCCTCGCTGACCGTTGCCTTGGCCAGAAACGCCTCCGGTCGAAACTGCAGACGCCGAATCTGGCGTCGCTCCCCCTCGAGCGCCTCCAGATGGGCGATCACCGTCCGCGGCAGCAGAGCCCCGGCGGCGACGCCCGCGTCCAAGGTCTGCCGACCCACATCGGATCGCACCCGGGCCTCGAAGGAGGCCTCCGTGAAGCCGCGCACTGTCAGCAGGCGCAGATACGTGTCGTAATCGAACTTGCCGTTCAGCTGAAACTGTGGCACCGATCCAATGATCTCCTGCATGCGCGCATCCGATACCGAAAGCCGTAACCGCGCCGCTTCGTGCTCGATCGCCTTTTCCGAAAGCATGCTGTCCAGGGTCGAGGCGCGCGCCTGCGGGGTGTCGAACATGCGGGTATCGATACTCGGTCCAAGCATCTGCACCATGCGCTCAATGCGCTCGCGCTGGGCCACCTCGAGTTCCTGCTGCGAAATCGACTCCCCATCGATCTTCGCGACCGTATTCTCATCGCCAACGAAGCGCGTGAAGCCGTAGATTCCAGTAAAGACCAATGGCAGGAATACGACCACAATAAGCAGTGGCATCACCCAGTTGCGATGGTTTCTGATGGTATCGAACATGGATCTCGAAGACGGGGAAGAGTTTGGCGGAGTCGACGTCCTGTCAACCCGCGCATTCCATGCGGGCTTTACGGCAGCGGGGTCCGCAAGTCGACAGTTACCCGCCATTTCGTCGGCAGGCACTGGCAGGGCGCGATCATAGCAGGGCAGCGGCCCGGATCGGCCCCGGGGAATATGCGCCCAATTACGCCGGTCCGATCAAGATTGCCGGTACGGCTTACCCCCGGGCACGGGCGATGGGAACGCCCGCCGATCGTTGGATTTTGCCCAGGAGAGCTGGGACGCAATGACGAGCGAGGCGATGCTGGATGGCGGCCTTGCGCGCCTTTCCGGGAACGACCCGGTGCCGTTACAGTACTAGTGGTTGCGTTCTGGACCGATAAACTATCCGAAGGAATTGACCATGGAAAAGACCGACGACCAGCGAGAGCTCGACGCAGTCCGGCATATCGTCCAAATCCGCGTCGTTATGAATCGGCACGACCTCACATTCGAGCAGGCGGCAGCCGTCTTGCATTTGTCAGCCCTGCACGAGGTGCTACGCGCGGTCGCTCGGGACCGGGATCAGTCCGCAAGCCTGGTCAATGAATACGCCCAGACCGCCCCGAACAAAAGTTGACTGCCCCGCCTTGGACGCTCGAATGGTGCGCCGCGCTTGGCCGCGGGGCCCGGTGGCAACCCGAGGAGCCGTTCAGGGCTGCAGCTGCAATTCGACCAGCTCCGTTATTGTGGTGCCCATGTACGTGACTTGCGACTCGGACTTCACGACAATGCGTGCGGCGGGGGCATACCAATAGGTCGTGTGAGACTGGCCAGTGCCGGGGGGAGGCGCTTGAGGCGACTTCCAGTCGCCGTTCGCCTCGAGCTTGAATGCGTCGAATTCACCTGCCGCCACCCGCACCCTCTCGTAGCCGGCGACCTGCACGCTCACCTGGCTATGTCCCTGCAGGGTGCCAGAGTCCGTGTCATTGACGACGTAATCGTCGGTGAAGCTCCACTTCTTGCCGACCTCAAGCGGAAAACTCAGGAACCTCTGGTCCGAGTGCTTGCCCCGCGGTGAATCGATGCCGTTCATTTCGATGCTCAGCGTAAGCGGTCGCCCGTTCTCCGTGCCCCTGATTTCCGACGGGCCGACCGACGTGATCACGACCGTGCGGGTCGACTTCGCGCCATTCGGTATGGAACGCGCTTCGAAGGTCCAGCGGTCGCCGACCTTCACGCTGGGCGGGTCCGCCTTCTGCGCTGGCACCGCACCGCTAAGGCCCGCCGTCGGGGCGGATTCCTTCTGGACGGAAGCGCAAGCCGCAAGAGCAATCAGCGGAACGAATCGGAGTATTGTGCGCAGCATCTACTCACCTCCTCGATCGGTCCATTGCGGTCGGATTCGACTGGCTCCTGCCGCGGATGCGGTCCCTGCCACCTTGCGCAAGACGGCGTTCGGAAACTTGGCGAGGCGGCGCTCCACTGCCTGAATTGCGCACGATTCTAGCCATCTTCAAAGGGCAACGAGAAGCAATCGCGCCCGTTCGATTTTCCCATCTCAACCTTGCCAGCCGATGACGATTCCGGCCAAGGGAGGAAGGGTTAGAGCAAGCGAATAGGGCCGGTCCATCCACGGCCGTTCCTCGGCCAGGAGGTCGTGGGAACCATTGCCTATGTTGCTGCCTCCATAGAACTCGGAGTCGGAGTTGAGAATTTCGCGATAACGGCCTCCCAGGGGAAGCCCAATGCGGTAATCGCGACGCGGAATCGGTGTCAGGTTGAGCACGACCACCATGAGCTCGCCGGCGTTGCCCTTGCGCAGGAAGCTCAACACCGATTGCTGAGCATCATGGCAATCGATCCATTCGAAGCCCTGCCAGTCAAACTCGTTGCGGTACAGGGCAGGCGAGGCGCTGTAAAGGCGATTGAGGTCCTTGACCAGACGCTGCATGCCCTGGTGCAACGGGTACTGGAGCACATACCAATCCAGCACCCCCGCGCTATTCCATTCCCGCCCCTGGCCAAATTCGATCCCCATGAACATCAGCTTCTTCCCCGGGTGGGTGAACTGGTAGGTATAGAGCGCCCGGAGGTTGGCATGGCGTTGCCACTCGTCGCCCGGCATCTTGTTGAGCATGGAGCCTTTACCATGCACCACCTCGTCGTGGGAGAAAGGCAAGAGGAAGTTCTCGGTAAAGGCATAGAGCATGCTGAAGGTGAGCAGGTCCTGGTGGAACTGGCGATGCACCGGTTCGTGCGACATGTAACGCAAGGTATCGTTCATCCAGCCCATATTCCACTTCAGGTCAAAGCCCAGTCCACCCACGTAGGTTGGGCGGCTCACGAGGGGCCAGGAAGTGGATTCCTCCGCGATCATCAGGACGCCGGGACATTGGTCGTGCGCCGCGACATTGAGCCCCTTCAGGAAGTCGATCGCCGTCAGATTCTCGCGGCCGCCGAATTCGTTGGGTACCCATTGGCCTTCCGTGCGCGAATAGTCCAGGTAAAGCATCGATGCGACGGCGTCGACCCGCAGGCCGTCGATGTGCATGTCCTCCAGCCAGAATACGGCGCTGGAAACGAGGAAGCTTTTCACCTCGTTGCGGCCGAAGTTAAAGATCAAGGTCGCCCAGTCCATGTGCTCGCCCAGGCGAGGATCTTCATGCTCATAAAGCGGCGTGCCGTCGAAGCGGGCTAAGCCGTGGGCGTCCTTGGGGAAATGCGCCGGCACCCAGTCCAGCAGCACGCCGATGTCATGGCGATGGCAGTAATCGACGAAATACCGGAAATCGTCCGGTTCGCCGAACCGCCTCGTCGGGGCGAAGTAGCCGGTAGCTTGATAGCCCCAGGACAAATCGTACGGATGTTCGGTGATGGGCAACAACTCGATATGGGTGAAACCCATTTCCTTCACGTACGCCACGAGGCGGTGCGCCAACTCGGCGTAGCCAAGAAATTCGCCCTCGATGCCCCGCTGCCAGGAACCCAGATGCAGCTCGTAGACGGACATCGGCGCGTGCTGCCAATCGGCCTGCCGGCGTCTTTCCATCCAATCGTGGTCGCCCCACTGGTGGCCGCTCCGGACCGGAATCATCGAGGCGGTACGCGGGCGCAGCTCGAACTGTTGCCCGTAGGGGTCGGACTTGAGCAGCACTTGGCCCGTATGGCGGTTGCGGATCTCGTACTTGTAAAGGTGGCCCGGTTCCAGGTCGGGCATGAAAAGCTCCCAGACGCCGGTGCCACCACGTACCCGCATCGGATGGCAGCGGCCGTCCCAGCGGTTGAAATCCCCCACGACGCTCACGCGCTCCGCGTTCGGTGCCCAAACGGCAAACCGCGTGCCAGCGACGCCGTCGATTTGCTGCGCGTGGGCGCCGAAGAAGCGGTAGGCGTGACGGTGTCGACCCTCGGCAAACAGGTGCAGGTCGAAATCCGGCAATTGTGGCGCATAGGTGTAGGGGTCGTGGGCGAAGTGCTCGTAGTGCGCCTCGTCCCGCCAGATCAGCCGGTAACGATCCGGCAGCCGGGCAGCTTCCCCCCGCCACTGGAAAAAGTCGCTGCCTGGCATTCGCTCCAGCGGCATACCACCCTCGGCGATGAACATCTCGGTGGCATACGGGTTGAAGGCGCGCACCACCACTTGGTCACCGTCGGGGTGTCGCCCGAGGACGCTAAAGGGGTCGTGATGGCGTGCCTCGCTGATTCGGGTCAGTTCGGCGGCAAGTCGTGCGTCGGTCATGGCAGTTACCAGGTGGCAGTTGGCATCAGAAGTCGTTCTTCAAGATTGCATCGGTGCGACGGCACAGTTCACGGCCATAGTCCGTCCATAGGCCCTCGCCCCAGTAGCGGTAGCAACTGGTCTGCGTGCAGAGCAGATGGAACAGCGCGTTGCGGTACCGGGCATCCGAAGTGCGAATGTTCCGCTGGAGCACCGTGTTGAAGAAGCGCGAGCTGACCTCGTCCATCGGCTTTATCACATCCTCGTAGCCCCGCACCCAGGACATATTGTTGGTCCAACTGCCGCCTTCCATGTGGAAGCGGTGGTTCTCGCGCCGGATTTCTTCTATGACGTGGGACAGCCGGTCCGGGCCTTCGCCGGGTTTCATGCGATCCCAGATCAATTTCTGGAAGATGGGCTGGATGACCGGAAAGTCGCTCTCGGCCACGCCCAGGGCGAACAGGTGTTCGAGGTACTCCGTGGCATTCATGGCGGGTGTGTCCGAGCCACTGCTCTCACTCATGACTTGCTGGTACTTGGACGGGAATTCATTCATCATCACGCCGCCGTTTTCGCCGTCCGCGATCTGGGTGACCAGCGGCGGCACTCGGCGGCCGCCGAGTTCCATGGGAGCGACACTGCGCGCCTCGTAGTACGGCTGCATCTGGGCCACCAGCTTGGTGTCCGAACCCTGGGTCTTGATCATGGCGATGATGCTGGCGGTCTCCCCTTTGGAGTTCGCGCAGACCAGGCGGTGCGGCAGGTGGGGACGGCGGGGATGCGAACCGTTCTCCGGATGCTCGACGCTGTGCTCCTGCACCAGCACCCATTGGTAACCACCTTCCCTCAGGGTCTGGACGAATTCGTACGCCACGTCTGGATGGTTGGGCAGCGCCATTTCCGAAGGCGAGAAGCCGCGTACCCGTGCCAGTGCCTCGTTGCCAAAGATGGCAGCAAAATGATGCTGCCAGGCACGCACGTGAAGCCGGTAGTCCTGCGTCGGCGTAGAGGGGGCGACTGCGTGTCCCCAAGGCGCCCCCAGCCACTCCGTACAACGACGGTAGTCGGGATTGCAGGTGATCGCCGCCAGGCTGTCGAAGACGTCGTTGAGCCCCATCTTGCGCAGGCCGTGGAGCAAAGTGCCGGAGTACTCCAGCATGATGCGCGGCTGCTTGCCCTCGCGCACCAGTTGGGGGATGAACTCGCCCATGCGCTTGTAGCACCAGTGGAACGCCGGCGCATTGTGGTTGTCGCCGACGCCCTGGTTCTCCATCATGTACTGCAGATTGCTGATGATGCCTGCGGTCTGCAGATCCCCACCGCCTGCCGGAATGAGCGGCTGGTGCATGTGCAGAGCGCAGGCAAACGCGCTCCTGAGGCGCGCGAAGTCGATGCCGCTGTCGGGCAGGAAGACCGCTCGCCCCTTTGCCTCGGCGATGACGCGCTCAACCTCGTCCTCCCGGCCGCAGATGTTGGGTAGTCCGTCGATGTACTCGGGCAGTGGAGCCATCGGAATGTTCTCCTGGTCGCAAAGTTTGCCGATGGAAGCGGTTACTTCTGTCGGATCAATTCATAAATGTGCAAGTAGTCCCCTCCCGGACGGTTCCACGAATAGTCGTAGTGCATGCCATTAGCCGCAAGGTCGCGAAAATCCGCCGGGTAGTCGAACCATAGGCCGATGGCGCGGTCCATGGCCGACTCGATGCCAGCGTTGTCGGCCTGGTGGAAGACATAGCCGTTGCGCTCGCGGACAGGACGATCGGAGTAGTCACGATCGAAAACGGTATCGGCCAAGCCGCCGACCCAGCGCACGATGGGCACCGCTCCGTAGCGCAGGGCGATCATCTGCGTTAGTCCGCAGGGCTCGAAAAGACTGGGCACAACCAGCATATCGGCCCCAGCATAGATCAAATGAGCCAGTTCCTCGTCGTAGCCGATCTCCAGGTGGCAGTCGGGGTTGTCGTTGTGCTCGTGCTTGAGTTGCCAGAATTCCGCGTTGATGCCGAGTTCCGGGCTGGCGCCAAGCAAAACGAACTGCGCGCCCCGGTGCAGGGAATGAAACAGCGCGTGGCGGATCAGTGGAACGCCTTTCTGCATGTCGAGGCGACCAACGTAGGCGATCAGCGGCTTTTTTTCCTGGCGCAGCCACATGCGCGCTCGCAGTGCCTCCTTGTTCTTGTTCTTGCCTGCAAAGTCGCCGGCGCCATAGCGGTGGGGTATGTGAGGATCGGTTTCGGAATTCCACATCTCATAGTCAAGCCCATTGAGAACGCCGCCAAACTTGTTCTGGTAGACGTACAGGATGTGGCCCAGACCGTAACCCCACTCGGTGTGACGGACTTCCCACGCGTGCCGAGGCGAGACGGTCGTTACGAAGTTCGAGTACACCACCGCGCCCTTGGTGAAATTGATTGCGCTCGGATTGAAATCGTCGCCCATGCGATTGCGGTCGTAGTAGTAGTCCGGCCTTCCCAGGCCGGTGAACCACAATATGTTCTCGCCAGCGATTCCCTGGTGTCGGAAGTTGTGGAGCGTATGGCAAGCGCGGCAATTCTCCATGCCGCTGAACTTGTAGATTTCGTAGAGCATCACGGGCACCAGCGCCGTTTGCCAGTCGTGCGTGTGAATGATGTCGGGCCGTTTGCCGGCCGTGAGCATGAATTCCAATGCGGCCTTGGAAAAGAAGGCAAAGCGAACGTGCTCGTCGGTAAAGCCGTAATAGGCACCGCGTTCGAAGAACCTGTCATGGGAATGCGGCTCGATGAAATAGCACTTGCGCCCGTGAACGAAACCGAACCAGACGGTACAGCGGATATGGAAGTTGAACCAGGGCACCCAGAGGTTCTCGTAACTGACCTGCAGACCCCAGATGTGGTCATATCGCATGCAGTCATACTTCGGAAGAACGATCTCCACGGAATGGCCGCGAATTTCCAGTTCGCGGCTCAGCCCGAAGACCACATCGCCCAGACCTCCAACCTTGGCGACCGGCGCGCATTCGGATGCGACCATGATGATGTACATAGGCGATCGATTAACCGTGGCTTTGCTGCGTGGAGGGAGCTTGCACGGTCATTATGACGCCAATCGGGTACTCGCGCAGGCTAGCGCGCTTTGGGAGAGAGCTGCGTGGGCAGGCGGCCGGCGACGATGCAGCCAAGCGCAGTTCCTACCTTCCGGTTGCCGCTGCCAAGAATCCCGCCGCGCCAGTTGCAAACCGCGGCAATTTGCCGCAGGCTATCGCCCATGAGCTCGTCGATGGGAAGGGGGTTCAAATGACTCGCTTCGCCTACCGTGTCCACTATGACAGCAACCCGCGGCGCGCCGGCCATGCGCTGCTATCCGAGGCTCAGGTGGCCACAACGTTGAGCTGGTTCCGCGATGATCTTCGAGGCGATCTGACTGACGATCCGAAGGCCACGGTATCATCGGAACCGGTGTCGGAAGATCGAAACGCGAGATTTGTCGTTGTCGAGACCAACCTCGCCGAGGCGACCGTAGATGCTGCGGTGCAGATGCGTGCGAAAAACCACGATCTACAGGCGGTCAGAGTTCCTCAAGCCTGAGCGCCAGCGAACCGCAGCGTCGATCCGAGCGAACCTAGCCCGGCCCGCGCGTATAGGCCGCGAGCTCCCAGCCTCCGCTCGGCTCGTCGTGTCGAAGGACGTACGTATGCCCGTCATCGGCGTCAATTTTGAACCAGCGCTGCGTTGGCGCAAACCAGCGGTCGACGATTGCACGTACGGCAAGCCGCCGATCACCCAGCCAAAAAGCGAGCGGCTCCTGTTCGCCGCGATAGCCGGCATAGCATTCCACGCGGATCGCCATGCGCTCAGAATACCGCCGAAGTGCACTTCGGATCACGTTAGGGCATGAAAACGCTGCTTCTCATCCGCCATGCCAAGTCCAGTTGGGATGATACTTCGCTGCCCGACAAAGACCGGCCGCTAAACACTCGCGGCGAGCGCGACGCGCCAAAGATCGGGGAGCGCTTGGCGCAGCGCGATGTAAAGCCCGATTTGATCGTCTCGAGCCCGGCCAGGCGCGCGCTCGCAACGGCGGAAATCATCGCCAGGAAGCTCGGTTATCGACCCAAGAATATCGTGGTGGATGATCGGCTGTATGCCGTCGCGGCCGACGACCTGCTCGACGTCATTCACAAACTCGACGACGAGAAGGACCACGTGATGCTGTTTGGTCACAATCCCGAGTTGACCGAACTCGCGCATTGGCTCTCCAGCGAGATCACCCACTTGCCTACCTGCGCCGTGGCCGAGTTCCACTTCAACGCGAAGTCGTGGTCCAACGTCGGCAAGCTCACGCTCGAAACCGTCGCGCTGGACTATCCAAAGAGAATCTAGGGAAAAGCGTCGCGTCGCTGACGAAGGCAGCGCGGGGCGCATTTCGGCAGCACGAAATCCCACGGCGCAAAGATCTCCTCGACGCGTGGCATCCAAGCCGCTCATCGCAGGGCCGGAAGATGTTAGTTCCTTTCCTCCTCCGGAACCGACCATGCCGTCTGAACTTCCGCCTCCAGTTCAGCAGAACGTCCTTCGTAGCGTGGCGAAAAGTGAAACGGCACGACCGCCTTGGCCCCGACGCTACGGGCGATCTCGCCGGCCTGCCGCGCGGTCAAGTGGTTCTTGCGCGCGGCATGCGCTTTGTCCTTGTCGAGGAACACGCTTTCGATGAACAGCAAGTCGACGCCGGCCAGTAGTTGCGAAAGTGTCCGTACGTTCGCCTCGCTGTAGCGCAGGTCGGTCACGTAGCCGACGCGCTGGCCGGGAATAACATCAAGGACCACGTCGCGCAGTTCTCCGACCTGTCGCGTAATAGTGTGCTCGCCGCTTCTATCGCGCCACTGCACCTCGATCGACATCGCGTCCGGCGCGCCGGTCAGAACCGCATGCTTAAGCTCGTACAGCCACCGGCCCGTTCCCAATCCGAGCTCCGCGATGCGGTCCTTGCCGACCTTCAGGTGCGCCTTCTCCTCGATCACCAGTGCAAGGCACGGGATGTCGTGATCGACGAAGCGGCCGCGAACGCGAATCGTCGCCTCTTCGTGCAGCACGTCATCGCACGGACCGAACGGTGCGCACGGCTCGCGCGCAAATCCCGTCCGGCTCGAAAAGCGGGCACGCTGCCCATGGCCGTGCGTCCCGATCTCGCGCACGTCGAGCACCAGCTCGACCTCGTAGCGATGCACAACGTTCCATGTGTACGCACGCAGCTTGTGTTCGACCTGCGCGATGAAGCCCGGCCCGCCAAAGAGCACAATACCCGCCTTGCGGCCCAGGACGACTCGCAGCAGATGGTCGAAGCCGGAAAAGTGATCCATGTGCGTGTGGGTAACAAAGACGTGCGTCAGCCGCATTAACTTGCGCGGCGGAAGCACGGTGATATCGCCCAGATCGAACAGTAGAGCGCGGCGCTCGTCACGAAAATCGACGAACAGGCCAGGGTCGCCGAACGCGTCGTTGACCAGGCGGGGTTCAAAGAGGTAGCGCATGCAATTACAGATCATCGCGCGCAGTAATGCTGATCGCGTCCGGCGTGCGGGTCACGGCCCTACTGATACCTGCGCGTTCTGTCTCATCAACAAGTCGCATAGTGCTCCGGGACCGGGCCGAAGCCCTAACACGCATCGGGTCAGTGCGCTCGGTCCACGAGCGCCGGCGCTGACGTGCGTCGCCTGCTGACGGAGCACCGAGCAACGGGCCTCGCGATGCACACTGCATTGATACCGGTCAACGTCGCCTCACGCATGACTCCTGCGCTGCTTACTGCGGTCAAACAAGAAAAAAGGCATTGCGAGGCAGCGGCCCGCCAATCGTACTGCACCGCCGCGGCATTCGGCGGCGACAAATAGGAGAGCGTCGATGGGACCCATTGGCACGCGGCACGGGGCGGCCGCTTCGAATAATGCTGAAACGCTACACGTCAGCGTTAATCGTGCACCGGTGCTCACGTTGTGGGCCGCGGTTGTCGCGGAACGACTAGGATTTGGTCGAGACGAGGCGCTAACGATGGGGCGGGTTGTTGCCGGGCTCAACGCGTATGCGAAGGGAAAATCTCTGGGCATCTTCAAGCCCGCGCCGGACGAGGTGAAACGCGTACGCAAAGGAGCCGTTCCCGGGACGCAGTTGCACGTCGACCTGTTGCATCGTGCTGTGCCAGTCGTTCACACGCCCCAAGGGCTGCGGGCGCTCTCGAAAGACAAGCCAGTGGATCCTGACAGCGTGCAACGTTACCTCGAGAGCAAGTTCGGCGACGCGCTCGGCCCGGTCGAGGCCGCGATGAACGCTCTGGCGCGTTCGCTTGACCTCGAGGATCTCGCAGCACGTTCATTTGAATTGTACGAGTCGTTTCGGCCCGAGGTACCGGCGGGCACGCGCGGCTGGGGCGCCGCGGGTGTGCTCGACCTCGCACGGATCCGCACAGCGGGCGGCTAAGGCGCGAAGCATGGCCCCGAAGTGATCTTTGCCCGATCGCAATCGCCGGGATCCGGCGTCCGTCGCGCAAACCGAGGCGCCACGGCATCGCGCCTTGCGGTGGCGCTTGGTTCACAAGGTGCCAGCCGGAGATCGCACCGCAACCGTCCAAGGCCGTACTCGAGCCGCTGCGGCCCTCGCGTTGATTCTCATTTGACGAGGACGACTTTCAAGGCTCGGCGCGCCCGCCCCGGGGCAAGTCACTGGGCAATTTCAAAGCGGTCTCGTCCGGACTTCTTGGCTGCATATAGCGCCCGGTCCGAACTGGCGACCAACGCGTCGGGTGTCTGGCCATGTTGCGGGTACAAGGCGATGCCAACGCTCAGAGCAGGCAATACGATGGACTCGCCGACGTTAAACGGCTGCCGAACTGCACGTAGGACGCGGACCGCGAAATCCTCGACCTCGGCGGGAGTCGTTCTTGAGACCAGCAAAATGATCTCATCCCCGCCAAAGCGAGCGACCGTATCGTATTCGCGCGCCGATTGACGCAGACGCGATGCAACTTCGACGAGGAACCGATCCCCTTCGCCGTGCCCGTGGGTATCGTTAACCCGCTTGAAGTTGTCGATGTCAACGCTCATAACCGCCAGGACGTCTTCTGTGCGTTTGGCCGCCGCAAGGGCTTGGCTCAGCCGGTCTCGCAGCAAAACGCGGTTGGGAAGACCCGTGAGGAAGTCGTGGGTCGCCATCGCTTCCGCCTTCTCTTTCGCTTTCTTTAGCTCCCGCTCCAACTTTTTCAGTGGCTCCACATCGGCCACATGCACAAATATGCCACGTACGCGACCGTCGACGATGTGGGGAATATAGCTTGCGAGGCTGTGGCGAACGCCACCGTCCGCGCCCGGGATTTCACGCTCGAATACTTGTTTCTCTCCCGCGAGGGCGCCCTCGATATACGGCAGGTTCTTTTCACAGAGGGCACCAAGCAGCTCCCTCATAGTCGTCCCGATCAGATCGGATCTGCCCTTTCCAAACCAGTCTCGATAGGCCTGGTTTACGAACACGCAGACCTGGTTGACGTCCCAATAGGCCACCAGCGCGTCCAAATGATCCACCAAGTCGATGAGCAGATCACGAATATCCTCGTGGTTGGGTAAGGCGTCATTGCCACGGATGATCTGCTGCGTCACCTAAGCACTCCTTTCTATGCGCATCGAGGCAGTGGCGTGAAAAGACTCCAGCGCATCGCAGACCCGCCCGCCGTGGCACAACTCGCTGGATGCATGACTTGCGCTGCTCGGTAGCCACATTCCACGCCAGCATAACGCAGCCCCTCAGCTGCCAAAGCGATGGCGCTGACGGCCGTCACCCATGCTGCGGTCTTTTGCCGCATCGTGCCGCAACACTGCGTCGGGGCCGCGATCGGCAACGGGCGTCGGCCAAACCGCCAAACCGTTCATCCGGCAGCATGCACACGAGATGCTGCGGTCAGCGGCCATACCAATGCGCGCACGGCCGAACTGGCGGATGGTCCAAGGCGGCTTCCCGTGGCGGATCATCCGTTCGTTTGAGTACCTGTACGGGCCAGCGATGCGTCCGATCTGCCCCAGGCGATTCACAATTTGGCCGCGTCGGGCAAGAGCACCCGCGTTTTGATGCCGCGAATTGACCGGCGATTCGCCGTCCGGATTGATATGAATCAATTTCGCCCCTTGAATTTCTGGCAGTTGACCGCGCCAGACCTTATCTTGGACATCCATTGCCGGTCAAGCGATGCTAATTGATGACCGGCCTAGCGCTACGTCCGGTGATCGGTGCGGACTGCGCATGGTGGGGCTTTCAGCTGCTGACTTGATATGGCTACCGAAATCGATCCCAAGCTTCCAAGCTGCGAACCGCAAGCGAATCGCAGCGAACTGCTTGCCCCCTTCTACTGGAGCAAGTATGGGAAAAATTTTCTCGTAATCGCGGTTCTTTTCGTGGCGCTGGTTGCGTACCACGTCTATACGTCGCGTCCGACGGCGCAGGCGTTTTCGTCATTGTTGTTTCTTGCAATTCTTGCAGCCGCTTTTTACCGGTTGGCATTGGCCGAGTCGCGGCGAGACAAAACCGAACAGGCGCTACGCAGAAGCCAAGCGCTGTTGAACCAAGCTCAGGCCGTCGGCAAGTTTGGCGGTTGGGAATACGACGTCGCTACCGGGCAGGTGTTCTGGACGGAGGAGGTCTACCGCATCCTCGAGGTTGGCCCGGAATACGATCCGAGCAACGTCGCGAAGGACATCGAGTTTTGTGCGCCGGATGTCCGGACGGTTATCACCCGCGCCTTCGAGCGTGCTGTCGCACTAGGCGAGCCTTACGATCTGGAAGCCAGGTTTACGGGAGCCAAGGGCACGCACAAGTGGGTGCGAACCAGCGCCCGGGCAGAAATCGTTGGCGGGAAAGTACGGCGCGTCATCGGCGATATTCAGGACATCACCGATCGCAAGGTCGCGGAGGTGCGGAGCGGATTTCTGGCCAATCACGACCGGCTGACCGAGCTGCCAAATCGTGAGCTTTTCTATGACCGCCTCTCTCAAGCGATTTCTCGAGCGGCAAGAAGAAAGGAGTGTGTTGCCGTCTTCCTCCTCGATCTGGATGATTTCAAGCCGATCAACGACAACTATGGACATGCGGCCGGTGATGTCGCACTCATCATGGTGGCGCGGCGTCTGAAGGCCTGCCTGCGAAATATGGATACCGTTGCGCGTCTGGGAGGCGATGAATTCGCCGTCGTTTTGGGAGATGTGGAGAACCCAGCGGACTCCAAGACGATTGCGGAGAAGATAATCAAAAGCCTCTCCGAGCCCCTGAAATTGATCGACACCGGCGAGTGCCATATCGGGGTGAGCATCGGGATCGCAATCTTTCCGGAAAACGGCTCCGAGATCGACAAGCTGATGAGCGCCGCAGATAGCGCCATGTATGAAAGCAAGGCGCGTGGCAAGAACACCTACACGTTTTCCAGCGAAGGGACGCACGCCGAAGCGGCGGCGAGACCTTGGATTGCCCTCGATGCTTCGCTGATGGTCGGTTCGCCGGAAATCGACCAGCAGCATCAGAGGATAGCGAACCTGCTCAACAATCTGAATACTGCCGTCAAGTATGCCGATGAACCGGCAGAACTGACCGCCCGGCTATTCGATGAAATGGTCCACTACGTTCGCTTTCATTTCCAGACCGAGGAGCGTCTGATGGATCGACAGGGTTACCCGGATCGGATCGCCCATATAAACGCACATCAGAAGTTGCTTGACGAGGTGATGTATTTGAGGACAAAGTTCATCCAGGGTGGAGAATTGGTCGTTTTGCAGTCGCTGAAGGACTGGCTGCTCCTGCACATCGCGAGTTCGGACAGACCCCTGGCAGAGTACCTGGCCAATCCACAGGAGAAAGCCTTAGCAGCTCCGACGCCGGAATTCTCAATTGCCGATCGTTGAACTGTCCGGGATCCGTTGCGACATCCTGTACCCGCTGCTATCGGGAAGCGGGAAGCACGCCTCTGCGCCGGCGGCAGACCTTCGCGGACAAAGATGCCGTGAAACGCGTTTCTGGCGGAGTGGACGGGACTCGAACCCGCGACCCCCGGCGTGACAGGCCGGTATTCTAACCAACTGAACTACCACTCC
>Ga0209415_10002293_pt1 | contig 35880 bp, 34 predicted proteins | sample PeaSoiSIISIP2007_FD_187696 | JGI IMG/M metagenome (GOLD analysis project Ga0209415, IMG submission 187696) | Peat soil microbial communities from Weissenstadt, Germany - SII-SIP-2007 (SPAdes) (version 2) | ecosystem: Environmental > Terrestrial > Soil > Wetlands > Peat | place: Germany... | reverse complement strand
AACTCCTGCGGCGTCACCGCGCGCACCACGATCGGCATCCGGCTGTGGTTGGTGCCGCAGATCTGGTTGCACTCGCCAATGTAGATGCCGGGCTGGTCGGCGCGGAACCAGGTCTCGATGGTGCGGCCGGGGATGGCGTAGCGCTGCACGCCGAGCGAGGGCACGAAGAAGCTGTGGATCACGTCGGCACTGCCGGCCAGCACGCGGATGTTCTTGCCCGCCGGCACCACCAGGTCGTTGTCCACGGTCAGCAGCCGGAGCTGCCCCGGTTTCAACTGGTCATCGGGGACGATGTAGCTGGAGAAGTCGATGTTGCCCTTGTCGGGGTAGCTGTATTCCCAGTACCACTGGTGCGCGGTGACCTTCACCGTCAGGTCGGCGTTCGGGGTGCGGTCCAGGTAATAGACCAGCCGGAACGACGGGATCGCCATCACCACCAGGATCAGGATCGGGACCACCGTCCAGGCGACCTCCAGGAAGGTGTTGTGGCTGGTCTGGCTGGGGGTCGGGTTGCGCTTGGCATTGTAGCGCCACACCACCCAGACCAGCAGCCCGCCGACGAACAGGGTGATCAGGGTGATGATCACCAGCACCAGGTCGTGCAGGTCGATGGTCTGCGCCTTCAGCGGCCCGCCGGCCGCCTGCATACCCATTTCCCACCGCCGCGGGGCGTAGACCCGTTGGGCCAGCGCCGATTGGATCAGGCCGAGTGGGGCGACCACCTGTGCCGCCAAGCCAGCGATCAGCGCGGCGCACAGCCGCCGAAAGGTGCGCATCGACCCGTCCATCCCACTTACGTCCCGCCCGGCCGCGAACTGGCCCAGCTCCTGGAACAAGGGCCTACCGGACCATTTGAGCTAGATCAAGGTCCGCCACTCGGTTGAAGTACATTCTGTCAAATTTTCGTCGTGGTGCCCGCAGGCTGGCGTAGGGCGGAAAAGCGTAGCGCCTTCCGCCGCTTGCGCCGCATCGCCGGTTCCTGCCGCGACCTTCGCAAGACGGCGGAAGGCGCAGCGCTTTTCCGCCCTACAATGCTGCGTTGCGTGCCGGCCGGCCGCGCGGCTAGTTCGCCAGCCGCACCAGCGTGAAGATTCCGAGCGGCGGCACCGGCACCGCCTCTGCCAGGGCGCGGTCGGCGGTGCTGAGCAGGTCCTCGGCGGAGAAATCCGGATGCCAGCCCAACGCGCGCGACGCCGGCGCCATCGCCCGCTCGACCCACCAGCGCGGCCCCGCCTTGGCGGCGAAGTGGTTGACGAACAGGATGGTTCCCCCGGGGCGAACCACCCGGCGCATCTCCGCCAGCAGCCGCGGCGGGTTCGGCACCACCGAGGCGACGAACATCGCCACCGCGACATCGAAACTGGCATCGGCGAAATCGGTCGCCTCGGCATCCATCTCGCGCAATGCCTCGACGTTGCGCAGCCCGAGCTGGGTCACCCGCTTGCGGGCCTGGGCGAGCATTTCGGTCGACAGATCGATGCCGGTGATCCGCTTCTCGGGCAGGTAGCGCGGCAGCGCGAGGCCGGTGCCGACGCCCACCTCCAGCACGTTCCTGCCCGGCAGGCGGTTGGCCAGCGCCACCGCGCGGCGCCGGCCGATCGCCGACACCCCGCCGAACACCAAATCATACACCCCAGCCCAGCGGCGATAAGCATCCCGTACGGCATCGGCATCGAGCGCGACACGCGGTCCGCTTCCACCCGGGCTGGGGCCGCGACGCGTCGGCAGCAGCGTGTGACTCATGCGGGACAGTTCCCTTCAAGCTGCTGCCTAGACAACCGCCCGGCATCGCGCAAGCCTTGATCACACGCGCGCGACCGTACACGCGCCGAAACGCCCCCCGACAGCAGCCGGGTTGTCGTCCGGATCGCTGCCAGTGTCGACCGGCGGCCGGCCTTGGGGCCGGCCATCCGGGAACGCCGGCCTGGCGCCAGCGGCTGGAGCCCGGCGTGAGGCCAGCGGCTTGCGACCGGCGGCTTGGCGCCAGCGGCCTGAGACCAGCGTGGGCGGCCGGCCGGCGTGCCGGTCAGTCGGTCTGGCTGAGATTGACCGCGGCCGAGCGGCCGTTCTGTTGCTGCTCGACCTCGAAGCCGACCTTTTGTCCCTCGCTCAGGCTGCGCAGCCCGGCCTTCTGGACCGCGCTGATATGGACGAAGATGTCCTTGCCCCCGGTGTCAGGTGCGATGAAGCCGTAGCCCTTGGTTGGATTGAACCATTTGACGGTGCCCTGGGGCATCGACGTGCTGCCTTTCTGCCTGCGGGCGCGCCACCAGGCGACACCCTACGTTAACAGGGGCATCCCGACCTGATATCCAATTCCCCGTCAGGAACGCCCTTCCCTTCGGCAGCTCCTATCCTCGTTGACGCGCGGGAGCGGGTGACTGCCGAGGCAGACGATAGCCATCCCGACACTCGATCGCAATAAATCCGATCATGCCGGTGCGGTTTTTGCGGCCGCAAGAGGCGGCCATCGCCGTGGTTTCACCCGCGGCCGTGGGCTGACCGGCCCCGGGCAACCCTGCCCAGGGGAATCGCATTTGGAATTTCCTTGACGGACTCACCGAGTCGGCACCGACCAAGTGCCAGCCGGTCGTCAGCAAATCCGGCTTTGGCGTCCGAATGAACCGCCAAGACGCCAAGGCTCTGATGGCGAGAACCGGTCACCCGCTCCTGCCTCATCCCCGCTTTTCCTGGCGCCTTGGCGTCTTGGCGGTTCAACGTCTGGCCGCGTCGCGAACCGCGGATGATGCGCATGCCAAATGCGATTGCCCTGTCTGGGCGGCCGGTATCCGCTTGATTTGGCGCGCGGCCGCAAGCTGGCTGCCCTGGGCAGCCCTGCGCGCGATAGCAACCGGCCGACGCGTCGGAACAAGTCAACGTGTCGGCCGGCTGGCCTCAGGCGGCATCCTCGCGCCGGTCGCGCAATTTCACATACGCGCGCTTGGCATGCTCCTCGCAGTACGGCTTGCCCGGCTCGGACTCGGCGTCGCAGAAGTGGAACTCGCGCGTACCGGGCTCGCCGATCGGCCAGCAGCAGGCCACCAGGCGACCATACGGACGCGGCGGCGGCGCCTGGACGCGCGGCGGCACGGGCACCGGCCGTGGCCTCGGCGGCGCCATGGTGTGCGGCAGTGCCGTCAGCGGCTGGGCGCTGGACAGTGGCGGCAGCGTCGGCCCAACGGTGCGCGGCACGCAGCGGCGTGGCTGGCCCGTCCCGGGACCGTCCCGGCGGATCGGCGAGGGTCGCGCCGGCAGATCGAGCCGGTGCGCCTTGCCCACCACGGCGTTCTTCGACACGCCCAACCGGCGGCCGATTTCGGCGGTGGAATGTCCTTCTGCCCAGAGCGCGCGCAGGTGGACGATCGTCTCCTCACTCCACTCCATTTCGTGGGTCCCCCAGCCATGTGACCACAAAATACGGTAGAGGGGCATTTCCCGGCAGGCAACACGAGATTTCGCCTGGACCACAAAAAGTTGTGGAAAACTCGCGATTCGGGCACCAGCCGTTGAATCTCGGCGGTGGCGCGGCGGGTTTCCGGGCGCTGTGGGCATGGTCGGCGGCCGAATCCGGCGGTCCGCCGAGAGCAAGATCCACCGCGGAGCGCGCGGAGCACGCGGAGAAGGTCAGCGATGGCGCTCCGCGGCGGGGCTGTTCAACGCTCCCGGGTTACCCACCGATTGGCCGGGGCGAAGCCGAAGATTCACTCGGAAGGCCGGTTCGGCACGGACCCATTTGCGTTATTTGCGTTATTTGCGGTTCAACTTTCTTCGCCATGGGTATCCGAGGATGACCCAGGGGGTCGGGGGCTAATCGCCCGACGGCTGCCGCACCAGGAAGCAAGGTTTTTTAACCGCAAATAACGCAAATGGGCCGGTAACCGTGGCAGGCACCGAGCGAGGCACGCGATGTGCGGGCGCGGGTCACCTGACACGGTGTTCTGTCCATGTGGAGCGGCGATGAAGAGCGTTGAACAGCCCTGCGCTTCGCGCGAAGCGCATTTCCTGTCCTTCCTCCGCGTGCTCCGCGGTGGATCCGCTTTACTGACTTGCCGGTTTACTGACTTGCCAGCCCGGCGAGGCCTCGACCGGCTGGCGCTAGAACAGCAGCTCCTTCTTCAGCAGCCCATGCACGCCCTTCTCGCCGTTCACCGTCTGGGTGACATGGAAATCCACCGCCAGCGAGCAGAACTGATACGCCTCGTTGCGCGACAGGTTGGAGCGGGTGCAGATGAAGGCGATCATCTCGCGCAGTGCCGTCTTCATCGCCACGTCAAGGTCCTCGTGCATCCCCATGCTGATGAAATGCGTCGCCGTCTCGGCCCGCGGGTAGGCCAGCAGCGGCGCGCGCGCGCGGCCACCCGCAGGGCTGGCACCGCCAGGGCCGGCGCCTCCCGACGAGGTGTTCTTGTGCAGCGTCAGGGTGAACGTGCCGGTCAGGCAGATTTCCAGCGCGTTGATGCAGACCTCGCCGTCGCCCTGCACGCCGTGGCCGTCGCCGGCGGAAAAATTCGCCCCCTCGACAAACACCGGCAGGAACAGCGTGGCGCCCTCGCCGACCTCCTTGTTGTCGAGGTTGCCGCCGTGCGCCCGCGGCTCCTTGGTGGAGATGGTGCCCCACGCGGCCGGCGGCGCGACCCCCATCACGCCGAAGAACGGCGCCAGCGGCAGTTCGGTGCCCCAGGGCAGCCTGGCGATCCGGCGCGCCTGGTCGATCGGGATGTGGCTGAGGAAGCGCTCGGGAAAATCCTCCGGCAGGGTCCCCATCAGCGGGCGGAAGCCGCAATAGCCCCAGTCGGCGCCGAACGCGATTTTTTCGACACGGACTTCCAGCATGTCGCCGGGCTGGGCGCCGGCCACCGCGACCGGACCGGTCAGGATGTGCCCGCCGACGCGCGGCAGGTTGGCGGCGTGGATCGCGGCGAGCGCCGGCGGGATGGTCAGCCCGGATCCCGGCGGCGGCATCGCCTCCGGCCCGCCGGAGACGCATTCCAGCACGACCGTATCGCCGGAATTGACGGTGATCTGCGGCGGATAGGCTGCGTCGAACGTGCCCCACCGCACGGTGGAGGGGGTCGGCGACAGGCGATGCGTGGCCATGCGGGGCACTCCGTCAGGGGGACCGACGGAATGCTCCTGTACTGGCGCGCCGCGTCAAGCGGCGTCGCGGGGCTCCCGGATCGGCGTGTCGCGTCAAGCGGCGTCGCGCGCGGCGGTTTTGGCGCCCGTCGGGGCGGTCCCGGCCTGGCCGGTGGTGGCCTTGGCGCCGGGGCCCGTGATGGTGCCGGCCGGCTTGTCGACGCTGTGCTCCATCGAGTCGTCCTCGGGCTCCGCCATGTTCTTCTTGAACGCCTTGATGCCCTTGGCGAAGTCGCCCATCAGGCTGCTGACCTTGCCGCCGCCGAACAGCAGAAGCACGACCAGCAGCACCACCATCCAATGCCAGATGCTGAAGCTACCCATGGTTCCTCCATGCGGGGCGGCGGCAGTCCGGCCGCGCTCCTCCCCGCCGGAGACGACATGGCGCGAGGCGCGGCATGATGCAAGCGATATTGGGCCGCCGATGACCGGGGCGCAGGCGCCCCCACGGGAGCCGGTTGTCAGCGTGCTGATGACGACCTGGAACGGCGCCGGGTTCATCGGCGCGAGCATCGCCAGCGTGCTGGCGCAGAGTTTCACGGATTTCGAGCTGATCGTGGTGGACGACGGCTCGACCGACGCCACGCCGAGGGTGCTGGCGGCGATCGGCGATCCGCGGCTGCGCGTGCTGCGCCAGGCGGTGAACGGCGGCGTGGTGGCGGCGCGCAATGCGGGGTTCCTCGCGGCGCGCGGGCGCTATGTCGCGGCGCTGGACCATGACGACCTGAGCCATAGGGAGAGGCTGGCGCGCCAAGTGGCGTATCTCGACGCGCATCCCGGGGTGGTGCTGGTGGCGACCGAGATCGAGATCGAGGAACCAGCGCGCCGGCGCAATAAGGGTAGTAGGGGTAGTAGGCTCCTCCCCCTCCCCTTGTGGGAGGGGGTAGGGGGAGGGGTCGCTGCGGCACAGACCTCTGGCGCCATCCCGCCCGGACGCCGCCACGCCCCGGACCACCCCACCGGGGACGATCCGGCGCTGCTGCGCTGGCTGCTGCACGTGGACAATCCGCTGACCTGGTCCTCGGTGATGTTCCGCGCGGACGCGGTGCGCCGGCTGGGGGCCTTCATGCGCCCGGAGTACGAGCTGGCGGACGATTTCGACCTGTACCATCGCCTGCTGACGGTCGGCGACATCGCCCGGCTGGACGCGGTGCTGACCGTCTATCGCTGGCACGCCCGCAACACGACCTATGGACGCGAGGACGCGCTAAACGCCAATGCGGTAAAAGTGCTCGCCGCCGCCTACGCGCCGTTGCTGGGCGACGCGGCGGAGGGCACGGCGACAGACGCGGCGACGCTGGTGATCCGGCATTTGTCGGATCGCAAGCCGGTGCGGGATGCCGCGACCCTGGCGCGGCTCGGCGGCTACCTGACGCGGCTGCTGGCGGCGTTCTGTGCGGCGCATGGACTGGACGCGCGCCAGCAGGCGGAGTTGGCGGCCGTCACCGGAACGATCTGGTGGCGCAGCGTGCGTGCCGCCATGCGATCGGGCGCGCCGCGCCTGCTGCATGCCTATCGCGCCCAACCCGCCTTGGCCGCGGCGTTCCGGCCGTCGCAGCTCGACGTGGCGCTATCGGCACTGGTGGGACTGGCACGGGGTGCGATCGGTTGAACCGGCCTGATTGGGCCCGCAATTACCAGAATTTGGGCCACCGCTCCCCATCCCCCATACTCCCCCCGCATCCACGACGCGGGAGACACAAACCCATGAAAGCGATGGTCTGCGAGGCATTCGGCGGCCCCGAGGTTCTGGCACTTCGAGAAGTCCCCGACCCACCTCCGCCCGGCCCCGGCGAGATCACCGTCCGCATCGCCGCCCGCGGCGTGCAATACGTCGACGTGCTGATGCTGGCGGGAAAGTACCAGTTCCGCCCCGAACCCCCCTTCATCCCCGGCGGCGAGGCCGCCGGAGAAGTCACCGCCGTCGGCCCCGACGTCAAAAACTTCAAGCCCGGCGACCTGGTCATGAGCCGCCACACAATCGGCGCCTGCGCCGAGCTCGGCAACGCCAAGGCGGCGCTGTGCGACCACGTCCCCGCCGGCATGAGCGTGGAGCAGGCCGGCGTGTTCCGCGGCGCCTACACCACCGCCTATCACGCGCTGCTGCAGCGCGGCCGCATGCGACAGGGCGAGTGGGTGCTGGTGCACGGCGCCGCCGGCGGCATCGGCATCGCCGCCATCCAGGTGGCAAAACTGTTCGGCGCCAGGGTGATCGCCACCGCCAGCAGCGAGCCAAAACGCGCCGCCTGCCTGGAGGAAGGGGCCGACCACGCGATCGACTACGCCGGCGGCTTCCTCGACGCGGTGAAGGACCTCACCGGCGGGCGCGGCGTCGATATCGTCTACGATCCGATCGGCGCCGCGGTGACCGAGGAATCGTTGCGAACCCTCGCCTGGGGCGGCCGGCTGCTGGTGCTGGGCTTCCTCGGCGGCGGCCCGACCAACATCCGCAGCAACTACCTGCTGATCAAGGGCATCGACGTGGTCGGCGTGCGCATCGGCGGCCTGAACGAGGCGGCGCCGGAACTCGCCATCGCCAACATGCGCGCCCTGGCCAGCCTGGCCGCGACCGGTGCGCTGCGCCCGCGCATCTCGCACCGCCTGCCGCTCGACCGCGCCGCCGAGGCGTTGCAGGCGGTGATCGACCGCAAGGTGATCGGCAAGGCGGTGCTGGTCAGTTGAGCGGCGCACGTCCACCCCGCGTCACCATCGCCCGCGCGGCCCAATCCGACCGCGCGGACCTCGTCCGCGCCAACCACGCCAGCCGCGCGCATCACCTGCCCTGGGTCGAACCCTTCACCGACGACGCCGGCTTCGACGCCTGGTTCGCCCGCTCCCTCACCGGCCCGCATGTCGGCCTGGTCGCGCGCGAGGCCGCCGGCGCGCGCATCGTCGGTGTCGTCAACATCAACGAAATCGTCGCGGGGGCCTTCCAGAGTGCCCATCTCGGCTACTACGGCATGGCATGGTGCGCCGGCCGCGGCCTGATGACCGAGGCGGTCGGCCTCGCCGTGCGGTACGCCTTCGACACGCTCGGCCTGCACCGCGTGGAAGCCAACATCCAGCCCGGCAACACGCGCTCCATCGCCCTGGTGCGCCGCCTCGGTTTTACGCGCGAGGGCTTTTCCCCGCGCTACCTGCGTGTCGGCGGCGAATGGCGCGACCACGAACGCTGGGCGCGGCTTGCCGACTAGCGCGGTTCGGTGAATGCTCGCGTGCGCGGGCGATCCCGCGCGCGCCGTCAGGGGGGGAACCATCATGAATCGCACTGACTTCGAGGCGGCGCTGCAACGCGACGGCTACGAGATCGTCGCCCGCACCATGGAACCGAACACGGCCAATCCCGAGCACGCGCACGAGTTCGACGCCCGCGTGCTGGTTGTCGCCGGCGAAATGACGCTCGACCGCGACGGCGCCCGCCGCGCCTACCGCCCCGGCGAGACGTTCGAGATCACCCACGGCCACCGCCACGCCGAGATCGCCGGCCCCGACGACGCCAGCTACGTCGTCGGCCGTCGCATGCCAGGCTGACGCGCCCGATCGAAAGGACCGCAAGATGGCTGAACCCGGCCGCGCCCTGCCGCAACCCACGCCCGAGACGCAACATTTCTGGGACGGCACGAAAGCCGGCGAGCTGCGCCTGCAGCGCTGCGATGCCTGCGGAAAAGTGTATTTTCCGCCGCGGCCGTTCTGCGCCGCCTGCGCCTCGCGCCAGGTCAGCGTGTTCCAGGCATCGGGCAGGGCGATCCTGTGGAGCTACGTGATCCACCACCGCAAGGTGGCGGGTTTCAACCCGCCCTACGCGATCGCCGTGGTGCAGTTGGCCGAGGGTCCGCGCATGATGACCAACATCGTCGACTGCCCACAGACGCCTGAGGCGTTGCAGCTCGACATGCCCGTGGAAGTCGTGTTCGAGAAACAGACCGACGACATCACCCTGCCCTTGTTCCGCCCAGCCTTTGTCCCTTTGGCGAAAGGCTGATCCGATGCGACAAAAGGCAGTGACGGTCGTCGGCGCCGCGGAGACGACGGAGCTCGGCGTCATCCCCAATCTCTCGCAGATCCAGTTGCACGCCGACGCGGCGTTGAACGCGATGGCCGAGTGCGGGCTGCGGCCGAAAGACATCGACGGCATCGCCACCGCGGCGGAAACCCCGGTGCAGATCGCGCATTACCTCGGCATCACGCCGACCTGGGTCGACGGCACCTCGGTCGGCGGCTGCTCGTTCATGATCCATGTGCGCCACGCCGCCGCAGCGATCGAGGCCGGCCTGGCCAAGACCATCCTGGTGACGCACGGCGAAAGCGGCAAATCGCGCGTCGGGAATCCGCCGCGGTCCGTGCCGCCATCGTCATTGCAGGGACAGTTCGAGCAGCCCTACGGCCCGATGGGCCCGCCCAGCCTGTTCACCGTTCCCGTGCTGCGCTACATGAAACGTTACGGCGTGACCGTCGAGCAGATCGCCGAGGTCTGCGTCGTGCAGCGCGAATGGGCCGGCAAGAATCCGCGCGCAACGTTCCGCAACCCGATCACGGTCGAGGACGTGCTGGCCTCGCGCATGATTGCCTATCCGTTCCGCCTGCTGATGTGCTGCCTGGTCACCGATGGCGGCGGCGCGCTGATCCTGACCTCGGCCGAGCGCGCCCGGGATTTTCCGACCAGGCCGGTCTACATCCTGGGCACCGGCGAGAGCGTCGAGACGCCGATGGTCAGCCAGATGGAGGATTTTACCAGCTCGCGCGCGTTCCGCGTGGCCGGCCCGACGGCGTTCCAGCAGGCCGGGATCAGCCGCAACGACGTGGATCACCTGATGATCTACGACGCCTTCGCGCATCTGCCGTTGTATGGACTGGAAGATCTCGGCTTCGTCACGCGCGGCGAGGCGGCACGCTTCATCGCCGAGCGCAACACCGCGCCCGGGGGAAAACTGCCGCTGAACACCAACGGCGGCGGGCTCTCTTACATGCACTCCGGCATGTACGGCATGTACGCGCTGCAGGAGAGCGTGCGGCAGATGCGCGGCATCGCGCCGGCGCAAATCCCCGGCGCGAAGATCTCCGTCTGCCACGGCGTCGGCGGCATGTTCGCCGCCTCCGGAACGATCATCTTCTCCAACGAGGCGCCATAGGCCGGCGCTGGAACGCACCGTTCTCCCCCTCCCCTTGAGGGAGGGGGTTGGGGGGAGGGGTCGGCGCACAAGAAGTTTCGGTGCAACTCAGGCACGAACCCCTCCCCCCAGCCTTGGTCCGCTTCGCGGCCCAAGCCCTCAAGGGGAGGGGGAGGATTTTCCCCGGCCATGACGATGGAGCTGAAACCGAAACACCATGCCAGACCACCTGTTCAACGGCCTGAAGGTCATCGACTGCGCAAGCTGGATCGCCGGCCCCGCCGCCGCAACGATCCTGTCGGACTTCGGCGCCGACGTGATCAAGCTCGAGCCGCCCGGCGCCGGCGATCCCTGGCGCGCCCGCGGCGCCAACCCGGCCGCCACGGGCGAGCACTACTGGCGCCTAACCTCGCGCAACAAGCGCAGCCTGGCACTCGACCTGAAGCACGACGCCGGCCGCGCCGTGCTGCATCGCCTGGTCGCGACCGCCGACGTCTTCATCACCAATTTCCCGCTGCCGGTGCGCCACCGGCTGCGCCTCGCACCGGACGATCTGCTGCCGCTCAATCCGCGGCTGATCTACGCCTCGTTCACCGCCTATGGCGAAACCGGCCCCGAGGCGGCGAAGACCGGCTTCGATGCCACCGCCTACTGGGCGCGCACCGGGCTGATGGACGCGGTGCGCGCGGACCCCGATACGGTGCCGGCCCGTTCGTTGCCCGGCATGGGCGACCACCCCAGCGCCACCGCCCTCTACGCCGCGATCGTCACGGCGCTGTATCGACGCGAGAAGACCGGGCGCGGCGGGCTGGTCAGTTCCTCGCTGCTGGCCAACGGCCTGTGGGCCAATGCGTGCTTCGTGCAGACCCGGCTGAACGGCGAGCCTGTCCCGCACCGCCCGCCGCGCGAGCAGACGCCGAACCCGCTGGCCAATCACTACCGCACCCGCGACGGGCGCTGGTTCATCATGGCGCTGTACAACGAGCGGCGGCAGTTGCACCCGTTCTTGCAAACGATCGGTCGCGAACACTGGGCCACCGATCCGCGCTTTGCCACCGTCGCCACACGCCGCCACCACGCGCCGGAAATCATTGCCATGCTGGACGAGGCCTTCGCCGAGCGCGACCTGGCCGACTGGCGCCGGAGGCTGGACGACGCCGGCGTGACTTTTGGCGTGGTCGGCACGCTGGACGACGTGCTGGATGACGAGCAGATGCGCGCGAACGGTGCGCTGGTGCCGTTCGCCAGCGGCGACGGCCTCACCGTCTCCAGCCCGTTCCAGCTCGCCGGCGAGACCAAGGTTGCTCCCCGCGCCGCCCCCGCCGTCGGCCAGCACAGCGAGGAGGTGCTGCGCGAAGCCGGCTACAGCGCAGATGAAATCGCTCACCTACGCGGCTCGGGCGCGGTGGCATAACGACCGCACGCCCCCATCCGCCATGGCCGTCCCCGCGCTTGACCCGGGGATCATCCGGCCATCCACGTCTTTACCTGTCCAAGCAGAGACCGACGCGAACGTTGCGACGCCGCGCCCGGGCCAGGCCGCGCTTGATCCATCGCTTCGTCGCCGGCTTATGGCACTCGATCCGTAGACCGTGCAGCGCCGTGAGCCACCTCGTTTCAGCCTTTGTCCTTGGTATGCTCACGACTTCTCTCCCGTGTCCGCGCTCGGCTCACCCGCACGCCAGCGAATAGATATCCTTCACCCCCGCCGGCAGCGGCATCGCCTGCCAGGTCGCGCCGCCATCCTGCGTGCCGTAGATCTCGCCGTCATACCGCGCGCCCAGATACACCTGCTTCGGATCCCCCTGATGCAGCGCCACCGACATGATCGTGCCGTGCACCTGCACCTTGTCGAAGCGCTGCCACGTCTTGCCCACGTCCAGGCTGCGATACACCCCGCCGTCCTTGCTCGACGCCGCCACGCTCAGCGCCGCGTACAGCGTTCGGGGATCCTGCGGCGAGACCTTCACATCGCGCCCATAGGTCGTCGGCGAGAACCGCCCGACCTGCATATCCTCCCAGCTCCGCCCTTCATCCGCGGTGCGGAACAGCCCCATGCGCACCGCCAGGATCACCGCGTCCGGATCGGCTTGCGTGGTGCAGATGGCGTGCCCATCCAGCATCCCCTCGTTCTCGGTGTCGCTGACGATCCTGCTCTTCAGGTGCGGGTGCTGCGCCAGGCGGATCAGGTCGGCGCTGCAATCCTTCCAGCTCTCGCCGCCATCCGTGCTGTGCATCACGCCGTTCACCTCCAGCGCGGCATACAGCTCGTGCGCATGGCGCGGATGCGCGGCGAAGCGCATCACCCGGCAGGCGAACGGCATTTTGGCCCGGTCCGGCATCCCCGGGTCGGGCATGCGCTTCCAGCTCTCCCCGCCATCCTCGCTGCGATACACCGCGACCGGCGAGCCACCCGCGTACAGCAGCTTCGGATCGGCCGGATCGACCAGGATCGACCAGATCTGCATGCCCTTGTCGGGGAAGTTGGTGCGATGCCAGTGCGCGCCGCGATCGGTGCTGCGCCAGACGCCGTCGGTGGTGCCGGCGAACACGTGGCCGGCGTCGCGCGGATGCACCATCACCGTGTGCGCCTCGACCTCCTTCACCGCGTGCTCCCAGTCACCGCCCGCGGCGTCACGACGGAACACGCCGATCAGGCCCTCCTGGCCCTGCCGCCCGAAATAGCCCGCCACGCCGGCGTAGACATGCGATTGCGCCATCGAAGTTCCCCCTCCTGTGTCGTGATGTCACCTGGATTTGCCCGCAGCCTAGGCCGGTTCGCCGCCGTCGGGAATATCCGCGGCAAGGCGGTGTCACCAGCGCCAGCCCGCCAGCACCAGCACGGCGGCGGGATGGCTTTCCATCCACCCCGCTTCGGCCGACACTGCGCCCAGCCGCCGCGCCAAGGGAGGAAGGAGAGACCCATGCCGAACGTCACGCCCGAACGCCTGACCGAGATCGCCCGCTCCCTGCTGATCGCCGCCGGCACACCCGCCAGCGAGGCCGACACGATCTCCCGCCTGTCGATCGGCGCCAATCTCGCCGGCCACGATTCGCACGGCATCATCCTGATCCCCACCTATATCGACCGCGTGAAGGTCGGCCACATCGTGCCCAACGCGCCGTGGACCATCGTCGAGGAGACGCCCACCACCACCGTCGTCGATGGCAACTGGGGTTTTGGCTACGTCGTCACCGAGAAGGCGATGAAGCTGACGATCGAGAAGGCGGACAAGCAGAACGTCGCGGCCTGCACGGTGTTCCGCCAGGGCCATATCGGCCGCCTCGCCGCCTATCCGCTGATGGCCATCGAGCACGGCATGATCGCCATGATCACCGCCGATTCCGGCCGCAGCCCGAAGCACGTGGCGCCGTTCGGCGGCGCCAAGTCCCGCCTCGGCACCAACCCGATCTGCTTCGCCATTCCGTCCAACCTGGAAGGCCCGCTGTTCTTCGACATGGCGACCTCGGCCGCCGCCGCCGGCAAGATCGGCGTGGCCATGGCGCGCGGTGAGCCGGTGCCGCCGGGCTGGCTGATCGATGCCGACGGCAAGCCCACCACCGACCCGCGCAAGCTGCGCCAGGGCGGCGCGCTGCTGCCGCTGGGCGGGGCCGAGGGCTACAAGGGCTACGGCCTGGCAACGATCGTCGAGATTTTTTCTGGTCTGCTGACCGGGTTGGGTTTTGGCATCGACCCGGCCGGTCGGCACAACGACGGCTGCTTCATCGCCGTGTTCAAGGTCAGCGCCTTCCGCAACCTCGATACATTCAAGCAGGAGGTGACCGACTTCGCCCACTACCTGAAGGACACCCCGCCGGCCGAGGGCTTCAAGGAGGTCTACTACCCCGGCGAAATCGAGTTCCGCAAGGAGCAGGACCGCCGCAAGAACGGCATCGCGATCGAGGATGCCACCTGGGGCGTGCTGAAGAAGCTGGCAGCCGAGTACGGCATCGCCGACAAGCTCGGCCTCGCGGACTGAGCGATGGCTGCGCCACTCAGGGGGCAATCGCTCCGCCGGCTGGAAGACGCGCGCTTCCTGACCGGGCGCAGCCGTTTCATCGAGGATATCGACGCACCCGGCCAGGCCTGGATGCACGTGGTGCGATCCCCGCACGCGCACGCGACGATCACCGGTATCGATGCCGCGGCGGCACGAACCACGCCGGGCGTGCTGGGCGTGTTCACCGCCGCCGATCTGGCGGATCTCGGTCCGCTGCCCTGCGTCGTGCCGGTGGCCAGCCTGCAACCGATGATCGTGCCGCCGCGCCGCGCACTCGCGACCGACCGCGCGCGGCATGTCGGCGATCCCGTGGCCTTCGTCGTGGCAGACACCCGCGACGCAGCGCGCAACGCCGCGGAAGCCGTCGTCGTGGACTACGACGTGCTGCCCGCGGTCGTCGATCCGGCTGCGGCCTTGCGCGATGGTTCGCCGCAACTTTGGAATCCGGCGCCGGGCAATCTGTCGTATCGCTTCCAAAAGGGTGACGCCGGCGCGGTGCAGGCGGCGATCGCCGGCGCGACGCACGTGGTCGAGCTGGAGCTGATCAACAACCGCATCGTCATCTGCGCCCTGGAACCGCGCGGTGCGATCGGCGCATACGACGACGCGCACGGCTTCCACCTGCAATTCTCCGGCGCCGGCGTGCACGCGCTGCGATCGCAACTGGCCGACAGCGTATTCCGCGTGCCACCGCAGCGCATGCGCGTATCGTGCCCCGACGTCGGTGGCGGGTTCGGCGTGAAGAACGCGCTGTACCCGGAATGGGTGATGCTGCTCTGGGCGGCGCGCCACCTGGGCCGACCGGTAAAATGGCTCAGCGAGCGGACGGAGGATTTCGTCACCACCGCGCAGGGCCGCGCCAATGCCACGCGCGCGCGCCTGGCGTTGGACGCCGACGGGAATTTCCGCGCGCTGGACGTTGCCACCATCGCCGATCTCGGCGCCTATCTGTCCACCGGCGGGCCGGGCAGCTCCACCAACGCGCCGGCCAATGCGATGGGCAGCGGCTACGTCATTCCGGCGATCTTCATGGACGTGCGCGGCGCTTTCACCAACACCGTGCCGATCGACGCCTATCGCGGCGCCGGCAAGCCCGAGGTCAACTACATGATCGAGCGGCTGATCGACGCGGCCGCACGGCGTTGCGGCTTCGATCCGATCGCGCTGCGCCGGCGCAATCTCGTCGCGCACTTCCCCTACCGCAAGGCGCTGGGCACGGTGATCGATTGCGGCCGCTTCGCCGCCAATCTCGACGACGCCGTGCACGCCGCCGACCACGCCGGCTTCGGGCCACGGCGCGACGCCGCCCGCGCGCGCGGCATGCTGCGCGGCATCGGCGTGACCTGCTTCATGGAGACCGCGCGCGGCGCGCCGAACGAGGGCGCGGAACTTCGTTTCGAAGCCGACGGCAAGGTGGCGCTGCTGGTCGGCACGCAATCGAACGGCATGGGGCACGAGACCACCTATGCGCAGATCGCCGCCGACCTGCTCGGCCTGCCGATCGAGACGTTCCGCTACGTGCAGGCCGACACCGCTGCGGTGCGCGACGGCAACGGGCATGGCGGCGCGCGCTCGATGCACATGGGCGGCGCGGCGCTGTGCAAGGCGGTCGACGTAATGCTGGCGAAGGGCACCGCGATCGCCGCCCGCCTGCTGCAGGCATCGCCGGCGCAGGTGGCGTTCGCCGACGGGCGCTTCATCGTGCGCGATGACCCGTCCCGCGGCATCGACCTGCTCAGCGCGGCCCGCGCCGCGCGCGACCCCGTCAATCTGCCGGAGGGCGAAACCCCAGGCCTGGACACCTACGTCTGGAACCTGCTCGACCTGATCACCTACCCCAACGGCTGCCACATCGCCGAAGTAGAAATCGATCCCGAAACGGGTGCGCTGACGCTGGAGCGCTACACCGCGGTGGACGATTTCGGCACGTTGCTGAACCCGATGCTCACCCTGGGGCAGATCCAGGGCGGCGTCGTGCAGGGCATCGGCCAGGCGATGCTGGAGCACACGATCTACGATCCGGAAACCGGGCAGATGCTCAGCGGCTCGTTCATGGACTACACGCTGCCGCGCGCGTCGGATCTGCCGTCGCTCGACATCACGTTCAACGGCGTGCCGACCGCGGCCAATCCGCTCGGCGTCAAGGGCTCCGGGCAGGCCGGCGCCATCGCCTCGCCGCAGGCGGTCATCTGCGCGATCCTGGACGCGCTGGCGCCGCGCGGCGTGACGCATATCGACATGCCGGCGACCTCGGAACGAATCTGGCGCACGCTGCAGGGACACTGAGGCGATGGCGCCCCAGGCAATCGCACCGAGGGCGATGATCACCGGCGCCGGCAGCGGCCTCGGCCGCGCGACGGCGCTTGCCCTGGCGACGCGCGGCTGCACGCTGGCGCTGGTCGATATCGATGCCGCGGCGACCGCGGCGGTCGCGACCGAATGCGGCGCGCCGGCCACGGCGATCATCCAGGACCTGACAGCCGACCCCGAGACCGCGGTGGACCGCGCGATCGCCGCGCTGGGCGGCCTCGACATCGTGGTGAACAACGCCGGCTACGGCGCCGGCGAGGACTTCTTCGCCATGCGCGGGGCGACCTGGGACCGCACGCTCGATCTCAACCTGAAGGCGGTGGCGCTGATCTGCGCCGCCGCGGGCCGGCACATGCGCGCACAACGCAGCGGACGGATCGTCAACATCACCTCGCCCGCCTCGCGCATGGCCCTGCCGAACTACCTGGCCTACGCCGCCAGCAAAGCAGGCGTCGATGCGGTAACCCGCGCCGCCGCGGTGGCCCTCGCGCCGTACGGCGTGACGGTGAACGCGGTCGCGCCGGGGATGATGGACACGCCGATGCAGCGGATCACCGAGCAGCAGCTCGCCGCGCTGGAAGGCCGCAACGACTTCGACGTATTCCTCGCCGAGCGCACCCGCCGCATCCCGCTGGGCCGGCGCACCGACTGCGAAACGGTCGCCCGGACGGTCGTCTGGCTGGCGCTCGACGCGCCCGATTACATCACCGCCGAGCGCCTGAACGCCAGCGGCGGGCTGGACAAGGACTGACCCGGCACCGCGCAGCGCAGACGTCATGGCCGTCCCCGGGCTACGACAGGACTTGTGCTCGGCGCACGGCATACACACATTCCGTGTATCCCCACTTGCATCCGCAACTGCGACGGAGCCTATGTGGTTGCCACGCGGGCATTTCCGCGACCCTGAAAGGATTGGCGATGACCCCTCAGTTCATGCGTGAGGAGGCGGCACGTTTCCGAGGTATGGCCGAGACGGTTGACCGGGAAGCCTCGAAGGCGAGGCTGCTCGCGATGGCGGTTGACTATGAGTCTCGGGCCAAGGCCGCCGACGAGATGACCGAGCCTGCTCCAGGTGAGGCGGCCAAGGTCAAGGCCGTCAGGAAGCACGCCAAGGACGTGAACGAGGCCGTCTAGCCGGGCAAACCGCACACCGGACAGGACGCCTGCGCGGTCACGCGGCGCGGACGGTCGCCAGGAAGGCATCCACGTCGCGCCGCAAGGTTTCCGACTGGCGCGACAGCTCGCCCGCCACACTCAGCACCTGCGCCGCCGCGGCACCGGTGTCGTTTGCGGCGTTGCTGACACCATCGATGTTGCTGGCGATATCGGTCGTGCCCTGCGCGGCCTGCTGCACATTGGTCGCGATCTCGCGCGTGGCGGCGCCCTGCTGCTCGACCGCCGCGGCGATGGTGGCGGCGATCTCGCTCATCTGGCGGATCGTCGTGCCGATGCCGCGTATCGCCTCCACGGTCTGTCCCGTCGCGCCCTGGATCTCGCCGATCTGCGCGCGGATCTCCTCGGTCGCCTTTGCCGTCTGGCCGGCGAGTGACTTGACCTCGCTGGCGACCACCGCAAAACCCTTGCCGGCGTCGCCGGCGCGGGCCGCCTCGATCGTGGCATTGAGCGCCAGCAGATTGGTCTGGCTGGCGATCGTCTCGATGAGCTGCACCACTTCGCCGATGCGCCGCGCTGCCTGGTTCAGGCCCTCAACGGTCGAATTCGTGCTGTCTGCCTCGGCGACAGCCTGACCGGCGATCGTCGACGACCGCTCCACCTGCCGGCCAATCTCCATCACCGATGCGGAAAGCTCCTCGGCGGAGGCCGCCACGGTCTGCACATTGGTCGATGCCTGCTCGACCGCGGCGGCGACCGCGGTTGCGCGCTGCGTCGCCTGTTCGGCCGTCCGGGTCATCGCCTGCGCGGACGACTGCATGTCGGTGGCCTGCGACGCGACCGTGCTGACCACGCCCTTGATGCCCGACTCGAACGCATCGGCCAGGCGCAGCAACCCCGCCTTGCGCGCCGCTTCCGCCGCGGCCTTGTGCCGCTCGTTCTCCTCGCGCAGCCGTTCCGCCTCGATCATGTTGTGCTTGAACACGGCGACGGTGTCGGCCATCCGGCCGATCTCATCCTTGCGGCCGACGCCGGGGATCTCGACCGTCTTGTCGCCGCCGGCGAGCGCCTGCATCGCCGCGCACATGCCCACCACCGGGCGCGAAATGCCACGGCCGATCAGCCAGGCCAGCGCCGCGCCGAGCAGCAGGCCGCCGACGGACAGATAGAGCAGCAACGAACTCGTCCAGGCCATCGTGGCCATCGTGTCGTGCTCTTGCTGCTGCTCCTCGGCAATGCCGCTGCGGGTTATCGATTCGGTATTGGTCTGTACCTGCCGACCCTTCGCCTGCATCTCGCCGTTGATCAGGCCGTCGATCGCGCGCTCGAGGTCGACGGCTTTGTGGAAGGCCTGCTGGTAGCTGGTCACGCCGGCGGCCAGATCGTCGAAGGTCTGGTGGAGCTCCCCACCATTGGTGGCGTCATCAAGGTCTGGCAGCGCCGCGGCAAGGTCGTTGAACGACATCTCGGCCGCGGTGCCCGCTTGCTGCTCATGCCGCCCAAGTCGCTTGTTGACGTTGAGCTCGGCGAGCATCAGAAGCTTCAGGCTTTCATTGCCGAACGCCTCGACCTTGCCATTGCCTGCCTTGGCGGCGGCGGCGATCAGCGCATCGAAATCCTTTTGCAGGCTGGTGCCCAGGGGATCGAGCGTCCCTTCGACAAGTTTTTTCTGTTCGCGACTTTGCGCCACCACCTGGCCGAGGTCATCCGAATATATCTGGAAATTGCGGATGACGTCCTCGAACAGACGATGCCGCGCCGGATCCTTGATCTCGGCCAGACCCTGCTGCAGCAGCGGCCGCAGCGACGCCTGCTCCTTGGTCGCGGCCTCGGCGTTGCTTTCGACGCCGGTGTACGCGTACTCGCGCACGAAGCGTCGCAGGTTCAGGAAACTCCGGTCCACCTCGCGGGCGATCCCAACCACCGCGACGCGCTGAACGTAGATCGCGAAGCCGCTTTCGGCGGTCTGGAACGAGCGGTAGGCCTCGCCGCTGACAAACGCGAGCAGCAGCAGCACGCAGGCAAAACCCAGCCCGACCTTCATGGCGATGCCACGGTTGGCAATGAGCGACAGGAGACCATTGCGGCGGTTCATCGGCACGATCTCCAGACAGTGTCTGCCCACTCGACCGCGGCACGAAGCGGCGGCTGCGACCCCGCGCAGGCCAGTCATCCGAGCCCTGCCATGCAGCAATCGAGAGGTGGCAACTTTCGCCTGGTCTGGTGAATAATTGGCTAACGCCGGTGCGACCGACGCTCATTCGGGCCGGTCATCTGCGGCCAACCGTACACCTCTCCCGCTCTTCGCGGGAGAGGTCGGCGAGCGGAGCGAGACGGGTGAGGGCGCTGCGTGCGACACGACCCTCACCCGCGTCGCTATGCTCGCGACCTCTCCCGCGAAAAGCGGGAGAGGTGTACCCAGTACCAGTCTGCGTGGGCCCGCCCTAGCGCGACATCTCGCTGACCGCGTCGATCACCGCGCGATAGTGCGCCTCTGGCGTCGCGATCGGGATCACGCAGCCGGGGGCGATCATCAGGCGCCGCCCGTCGGTCTGGGCGATGGCGTCGCGCACTTCGCGCTTGATCGCCTCGATGGGGCCGTTCGGCAACGTCACCGCCTCGTTCAGCCCACCGACCAGCAGGCCGCCGAAGCGGCCCATCGCGCCGGCAAGGTCAAGGTCGGAGCGCCGGTCATGCCAGTTCATCATGTTGGCCGGATAGTCCAGCATCTGGTCGAACATCACGTCGTTGCCATGCAGGTGCAGCATGGTGAACTTCGATTCGCCTGCGACGGCATCGAGCACGCGGCGGTCGTAGGGAACGCCGAAGCGCCGATGCTCCGCCTCGTTCAGCAGGCGATAGCTGGCGCACTGGGTCCCGAAGAACAGCCCATGGGCGCCGGCCCGCAGGCAGGCGCGGGCGAAGTCGATGGTGGTCTCGGCGATGATGGCGAGGCCCGCCTCGAGCAGATCGGGATGCCGCCGGAGATCGGCGAAGACGCGATCGCCCGCCAGCTTGATCGCGGTGGTCAATGGGCTGAACACCGTCTGCAGGATCGGCACCTCGCCGTTGAGTGCCTCGACGGCCAGGGCAATCGCCTTGACCTCCCGGCCCAGGTGTCCCGCCGTCGGGGAAAGGCGGGCCAGGCGCGGCCACGCCTCCGCGGTGGCCAGCCCCGGCCTAATCACCGCGCGGGCGCCGATCGGCGAGCCGACATCGGCGCTCACGGCACCCCAATCCTCGACCCCGTAGGTGCCGCCCGGCATGAATTTCACCAGGTCGAAATCATAGGTCCGCTGCCAGCGAACGCACGCCTCGGCCAGCCCGGCCGGATCGAGGTCGATGTCCGGGAAGTGGCGCCACAGGCTGACCGGCACGCGATCGACCGCCTGGCCGGCCACGGCAGCCGTGATGCGTTCCCAGTGGGTCATCTTCGCTGCGGCCATTTCGTTCTCCTTTGCATCGGACAGGACATTCCACCCAGGGCACGAAACGCCCGGCTTGCGTCCCCCGGCACGCCGGTACCCGATTACCCTTCCGCTTCTCCGGCCCGTCCCGGCATGAACAGTGCGCCAACCAGACCAAGCGCGATACCGAACATGACGTAATAGACCGGGGCGATCGGCGAGCCGGTGAGCTTGAAGATCCAGGTCAGGAAGAACTGGGCGAACCCGCCGAAGATCAGCACCGAAACATTGTTAGCGATCGACAGCCCGGTGGAGCGGATGCGCGGCGCGAACAGCTCCGACATGGTCGTGCAATAGACGCCAAGGAACAGCCCGCTGACCAGGCTGATCGCCAGTTGCACGATGACCAGCTTGGTTATCGTGGGATCCGCCGCCAGCCAGGCGTAGGCCGGGTACATCAGGATGAAATAGATGCCGAGAAAGCCGACCAGCATCTGCTTCCTGGCGTAACTGAAGCGATCGCACAGCATGCCGCCAGCCGGGACCACCAGCAGCATCAGGCAGGCGGCCGCCAGCTCGGCGAGAAATGCGTCGTTCACCGGCAGATGCAGGACGGTCTTGGCGTAGGTCACCGTGTAGCCGTAGATGGCATAGAACGACACGGCGCTGGCGGCGATCATGCCGATGCTGACCAGAAGCTGCCGCGTATGACCGACCAGTCCCTCGCCGATGCTCTCGCCCGGCGTGATCGCCCGCGCCTTCTGCATGGCGACGAACACCTCGGATTCCGTCAGGTAGCGGCGGATGTACCAGGTGATCGGCAGGATGATGACGCCGAAGGCGAAGGGGATCCGCCACAGCCCGGCGGCCAGTTCAGCGGAGCTGTAGAGCTGGGTCAGCACGACGCCGAACGCGGTGCCGACCACCAGCGAGGCGATCTGGCCGGTCATCTGCCAGGAGCCGTAGATGCCGCTCTTTCCCGGCGGCGCCATTTCGATCAGGAACGCCGTCGAGGTGCCGAACTGGCCGCCCAGCGAAAAGCCTTGCAGCAGCCGCGCGATGACCAGGATCACCGGGGCGGCAAGGCCGACCTGGGCGTAGCTCGGCGCACAGGTCAGGATCAGCGTCGCCAGCGCCATCAACGCCATGCCCAGCACCATGCCGGCGCGGCGGCCATATTTGTCGCCAATCACGCCGAGTACGACGCCGCCCACTGGACGCATGAAGAAGCCGACGCCGAACACCGCGGTGGTCGCCAGCACGGCGTTTATCTGCGTCGCCGGATCGTTGGGATCGACCGGGAAGAACAGCGAGCTGATGATCGGCGTCATGTAGGCGTAGATGGTGAAGTCGTACCATTCGAAGGCATTGCCGACCACCGCCGCGGCGACCCGCAGCATGGTGTTTGGTTGCGTGCTCAACGATGTTCTCCCTGGGCAGTGACCGAGCCATGCGCAATCAGCGCGGCGATCCGCTTGAGAAAGTCGATGTCGACCGGATGGCGGATGACGCAGCCGGGGGAGAGCAAAATACCCCGCCCGGCGGTGGCGGCGAAGGCCCGATCGAGATCGAGCTTGACCGATGCCATGTCGCAACGGGTCAGCGCGTCGCGGCGCAAGCCGCCGACGATCGGCTGCCGGCCGCCGGCTTGCCGGTAGGCGGCCACGCTGGGCGATGCTTCGCCGATATGCCAGTTCAGCGCCGCCACCGGATAGGTCTTCAGGCGGTCGAACAGGATGCGGTCGCCGTGCATGTGGACGACGTTGAACCACCCGGCGGCCGCGGCGTCGAGCACCATGCGGTCGAACGGTTCGCCGAACCGCGCATAGGCGGCATCATCGAAATGGTCCGGATCGGCATCCTGCACGGCGAAAAAGACGCCGGCGCACCCGGCGGCCAGGGCATGCCTGGTGAAGTCGGCCGTGGTCAGAGCGATCTTCTCCAACGCCCCGAGCACCACCTCCGGCGCTGCGCGGACGTCGCGCGCCAGGTTGTCGCCGGCCATCTTGTGGGCGATCGTCAGCGGGGAGAACACCGTGGCCAGCAGCGGCGTTTGCCGGCCCAGCGCCCCCGCCAGCGCGGCAAGATGGCGCAGTTCGCGGGCCAGCGCGGGCGCGGTGACCGGCAGACGCTCAACGCGCCGCCAGTCGGCCGCCGTGGCGATCGGCGTGCTGGCGACGCGCCCCACGCCACCGGCGCTGATGGCGCTGTCATCGATGACGACCCCCCAGTCCTCGACGCAATAGAATCCGTTCGACATCGCCTTGACGAAATCCACGTCGAGCTCGGTGGCAAAGCGGATTGTTTGCGCGACCAGCGCCGCGGGGTCGCGATCGGTGCCGGGGAAATGGCTCCAGAAGGAATACGGCGGACGATCGACTTCGGCTGACGCCAGTGCCCGCCTGACGCGTTCTTCCTTGGTGAGCGCCGATCCACCTGCCTCGGTCATCCGACATGTCCTGATCGCTCGGCTTTCGCTGAGTGAGTTTGGCAGTTTGCCGAATTTTCGCAAGGCTTCGGCCCCGCCCGATACCGACCCCGGATCGAGGCCGTAACGCGATCGAGGCTCTTGGCAAGCGGGATCGGCCGGCGCAGGATTCTTGCCGTCCCAGCCAGGAGAGAGACGCATGGTCGCCGTGCTGCACAGCCTGACCTCCAGCGATGCCGAGGCTGAGGAGTGGCGGCTGCGCTGCGACATGGCGGCGGTGTTCCGCATCAGCGCGCGGCTGGGGTGGAACGAACAGATCGGCAACCACAACTCGGTGATGCTGCCGCAACGCTCGGCGAACGATCCGCCACTGTTCCTGATCAATCCGCGCGGCTACCTGTTCCAGGAGCTGACGGCGAGCGCGCTGATCGTCTGCGACCTGGACGGCAAGGTGCTGCGCGGCAAGGGCGAACTGCGCAAGGTGGCGTTCCACATCCATGCGCGCATCCATCTGAAGAAACCGAACGCGACCTGCATCGTGCACGTGCACCCGCAATACCTGACCGCGCTGGCGCTGCTGGAGGACCCGAGCTTCGCGCTGTCGCACCACAACAACCTGCTGCTGAACGATCGCACGGTGTACGACACCTGGGCCACCGCGCCGGTGGACGACAACGCGGAAGGCGACCGCATCGCCGAGCTGATGGGCGACCGGACGATCATGGTGATGGGCGCGCACGGCGTGACCGTGGTCGGCGCGACGGTACACGAGGCGTTCGACGAATGCTACATGGCAGAGCGCACCTGCATGTATCAGATGACCGCGATGGCGACGGGCCAAAAACTGCGGCAACTGCCCGACAGTTCGCGCCGGCGTTGGACCGGCCCGTGGGGGCAGAAGATCGATGCGCGGATGCACCTGGATGCGTGGCGGCGCATCCTGGACCGCGAGGAAGCTGATTACGCGAGCTGAACCGATTCTTGCATTTCCCGCACGCGTGGCGCCGGCGGTTGTGCATCCGGCGTGGCAATGTCAGGCTCGACCGTGTCGGCGTCGTGCGGTAGCGGGGACAACTTGCTTCTCGATGGTCTGAAGATCGTCAGTTTTTGCCACTTCCTGCAGGGTCCCGCGGCCATGCAGTACCTGTCGGACATGGGCGCGGACGTGATCAAGATCGAGCCGCCGCATGGCGGCTTCGAGCGACAATGGAGCGGCGCCGATGGCGTGAAGGTCGGCGGCGTCAGCGCCTTCTTCCTGTGCGCCAACCGCAACGCCCGCAGTCTGGCGCTCGACCTGAAGAAGCCCGAGGCCCGGGAGATCGTCTTTCGCCTGCTCGACACGCGCCATGCCCTGGCGGAGAATTTTCGGCCGGGAACGCTCGACCGGCTCGGCCTTGGTTACGAGGCCGTTCGGGCGCGCAAGCCCGACATCATCTACGCCACCGCCAGCGGCTACGGGGCGACCGGTCCGTACGCCGGGCGCCCAGGACAGGACCTGCTGATCCAGGCCATGTCGGGGCTTGCAGCCGCCACCGGCAACGCCGAGACCGGGCCGGTCGCCGTTGGCTGCGCCGCCGCGGACCAGCACGGCGCCGCGCTGCTCGCGCTCGGCATTGCCGGTGCCTACGCGCGCTGGCTGCGCACCGGCGAGGGGACGCGGGTTGAGAGCACGCTGCTCGGCGCCGGCATCGACCTGCAGATGGAATCCCTCGTCACCTACTACGCCAGCGGCTCCAACCGTGATGTCTTTCAACATGGTCCGCACATGGCGACCTGGTTCCACGGGACACCATACGGGCTCTACCGCATTGCCGACGGTCACGTCGCGATCTCGCTCAACGACCTCGAAAAGCTGGCGGCCGCACTGGAATGTGTCGACCTGCGCGCGCTGGCCGGCCGGAATGCCTATCGCGAGCGCGACGCCATCGCCGCCGTCATCGCCGGCGCCATCGCGCATCGCCGCTTCGCCGACATTGCCGCCGCCTTCGACACGTTGGGACTGTGGTACGCGCGGGTCGAGGATTTCGACGACCTGCTCGACAACCGCCAGGTGCAGCACAATCAGACGTTCCGCGACGTCGCCGTCAACGGCGAGACGGTCAAGCTGTTGAACCATCCCGTGCGCTACGACGGCAAGACGCCGGACGCCTGCGCGTTCGCGCTGAGCCCGGGCGCCGATACGCGCGAAGTCCTGGCGAGCGCCGGGTTCGGTGACGCGGAAATCCGCGAGCTGCTCAAGTCCAATGTTGCCTTTGCGGCCGACTGATCGAGGAGACGAACATGGCGGACTTTTACGTGACCCCGGGCCAGGAGGTCCAATTCTCGAAGACCGTCGGCGAGGCCGACATCTACATGTTCGCGGGGCTGACCGGCGATTTGTCGTCGAACCACGTGAACGAACAGGTGATGAGCCGCTCCAAATACAAGCACCGCATCGCGCACGGCGCCCTGATGGTCGGCTTCATGTCCACCGCCTCGACCAGGATGATCGAGGCACACCCCGGAAACTACGAGACCGAAACTCCGGTTTCCCTCGGCTATGACAGGATCCGGTTCCTTGGCCCGGTGTTCATCGGCGATACGGTGACCGTCCGCTACAAGATCAAGGAGGTCGATACCGTCCGGCGCCGGTCGCGGTCCGACATCTCGGTGGTGAACCAGCATGGCGATCTCGTCGCCGCCGGCGAGCATATCCTCAAATGGGTCCCCAACGACGCTGCGTGACACATTTTTGAGCTGACGGCCTGTTGCAGGCGGAACCTGAAGCAAAGCCAATGCAAATCGCAAGCCCCGCTGAAGCGGTGCGTCTCGTTCGGAACGGCGACTGCGTCTATGTCGGCGGATCGGGCGGCGGGCATGCCGTGCCCGAGGCCCTGATCGATGCACTGCGCGACAGGTACGCCGCGACCGGCGAGCCCCGCGGTCTGACGCTGGCGAGTACCGTCTCGCTCGGGGACTGGGAGACGACCGGCTTCAACAAGCTTGCCGACCCGACCCTGGTGCGTCGGGTGATCAGCGGCGGCTTCAACAACTGCCCGGCCATGGCCGCCCTGGCGATCGCCGACCAGATCGAAGCCTATACTTTTCCCCAAGGCGCTCTTGCCCAACTCTGTCGCGACATGGCGGCCGGCCGGCCTGGCCTGCTGACCCGGACCGGGCTGCATACTTTTGTCGACCCTCGCCACGGCGGCGGCAGGCAGAGCCCGCGCACGACCGAGGAGCTGGTCAGGCTCGTCACGATCGACGGCGAGGAGTTCCTGCTCTATCGCGCGTTTCCGATCGACGTCGCAATCATCCGCGGCACGACCGCCGACGAGCGCGGCAACATTTCGATGGAGGAGGAGGCGTTTCGCGGCGAGAATTTTTCGCTCGCCGCGGCGGCGCATCTGCGCGGCGGTATTGTCATAGCGCAGGTGCAACATCTCGCCGCCGACGGTAGCCTCAACGCCAGGGAGGTGGAGGTTCCCGGCGTGCTGGTTGATTACGTGGTCGTCGTGCCGGACCAGCGACAGACCTACCAGACCGCCTACAGTCCCGCCTTCGCTGGCAAGCTGCGCGTGCCCGACCGCGAGATCCAGGCTATCCCGTTCGACATCCGCAAGGTCATTGCGCGACGCGCGGCGATGGAATTGTTCCCGGGCGCGGTCGTCAATCTGGGTTTCGGCGTTTCCAACGGTGTCTCCGCCGTGGCGGCCGAGGAGGGGTTCTACCGCGACCTGACCCTGACCGTCGAACAGGGGATCATCGGCGGCGTGCCGGCGGGCGGCAAGAATGCCGGGGCGGGCGTGAACTTCGACATGATGGCGCACCAGCCCGACCAGTTCGACTTCTACGACGGCGGCGGCCTGGACATCGCCTTCCTCTCCTTCGCCGAAGTCGACGTGGACGGCAATGTCAATGTCAGCCGCTACGACAAGTCGATCAACGGTCCGGGCGGCTTCATCAACATCAGTCAGGGCGCGCGCAAGGTGGTTTTCTCCGGGACCCTCACAACCGGTGGCCTGAACATACGTCCCGACGGTATCGGCGGACTGACGCTCGACCGGGATGGCGCGGGCGTGAAATGGCGGCGTCGCGTCCAGCAACTGACGTTCAACGGGACATACGCGCGGGAGCGCGGCCAGGAAGTCCTGTTCATCACGGACCGGGCGGTTTTCGAGCTGACGGCCGAGGGCCTGCTGCTGACCGAGATCGCGGCCGGCATCTCGCTCGATGAGCATGTGCTGGCCCGGATCGAATTCCCGGTGCAGGTGTCGCCCAGGCTGCGGCAGATGGACGCAAGGCTGTTCTGCGACCGGCCGATGGGCTTGCTCGCGGACTTCCGGGCGCGCGCGCCGAAGCAGCGCCGGCGCACTCACGCTGCAATGGAGAGAACGCATGAGTAAGGATCTGGTCAGGTGCGAGATTCGCGGCGGCGTCGCGACGATAACGCTCGACAATCCGCCGCTCAACCTCGTCACGCTCGAGCTGACGCGTCAGCTCGGCCGGAAGCTCGACGCGCTGGCGCAGGATGACGATGCTCGGGTCCTGGTGCTGACCGGGGCTGGTGAGCGTGCCTTCTGCGCCGGGTCCGACGTGGCCGAGTTCGCGGACATGATGGCCCCCGGCCAGGTCGTCCCGAAGAAGCTGGCGCGGGAGAACGAGACCTACAGCAAACTCGATGATTTTCCGAAACCGACTATCGCGGCGGTGAGCGGCCTTGCCTACGGCGGCGGCCTCGAGCTGGCGGTGTGCTGCGATCTCATTGTCGTCGAGCAGCACACGCGGCTCTGTCTGCCGGAAATCAAGCTCGGCGTGTTCCCGGGCAGCGGTGGCACCGTCCGGGTAACAAGGCGCATCGGCGAGGGCCGCGCCAAGGAAATGATGTTCTTCGGCGAACCGATCGATGCGGCGACCGCTCTGTCGTGGGGATTGGTCAACCGCGTGGCGGCGCGCGGACAGAGCCTGCGCACGGCGCAGGACATGGCCGCGATCCTGGCCGAGCTTCCCAATCGTGCCCTGCGGCTTTGCAAGACCGCGGTGGACCTGTCTTTCGACACGACGGAGGACCAGGCCGTGGCGCGGACCCTCGACCTGAGCGACAAGGCGTTCTGCACGGCGGATTGCCGCGAAGGCGTGCGGGCGTTCTTCGCCAAGGAGAAGCCCCGCTTCTCGCACGCTTGAATGCCCGGCGCAGCCTTCCTTGTTCCGGACCCGTTGTGAGCCTGCAGTTCAACCCGACGGCGCTGCCGACACCTCGGCGGCGGCCACGGCGCTTCGTCCGCTTCGGTAGCGACATTCAAACCGGCTCACGCCCCGGCCGACGGGTCGGTTGACAATCGCCCTACGCAGCCTGCTCCAACGACGAACGCCCGTCCGATACCGTGGTGCGGTGCATGTCGCGCACCGCGGTGGGATCGTAGTCGCGGGCACGGTGCATCGTGCAGCGGTTGTCCCACATCACCAGGTCGCCGACCGTCCAGCGATGCGTGTAGACGAAGGCCGGCTGCGTCGCGTGTTCCATCAGGTCGCGCAGCAGCAGCCGCGCCTCGGGGATCGGCATGCCGCGGATCCAGCCGGCGTGCGACGCCAGATACAGCGTCTTGCGGCCCGACCCCGGATGCGTGCGCACCAGGCGCTGCGGCACCGGCGGCAGCTTCGCCCGTTCCTCATCGGAATAATCGGTGAATCCGATAGTGGAACGAGAATACAGCACCGAGTGCTCGGCGATCAGCTCGGCGATCTGCGCCTTCGTCGCCACCGGCAGCGCGTCATATGCCGCGCGCAGGTCCGCGAACTGCGTCTCGCCGCCGCTGGGCGGAATGGCGCGGGCCGACAGCAGCGAGTAGCGCGCCGGGATCGCCTTGAACGAGCTGTCGGTGTGCCACAGCCGGTTGCCCAGCCCGTTCATCCGTCGCCGGTCGTCCGGCGCCAGGACGCTGTTGTTCTCATCGACGTTCGAGACATCGGAAATGTGCAGGTCGAGCCGCGGCTTGTGGCCGGGTCGATAGGCCTTGATCGTGGTCTCCAGCGCGCCAAACCGTGCACTGAAGTCGATCTGCTGCGCGTCGGTGATGTTCTGGGCGCGGAACACCAGCACGGCGTACTGGTCGCTCGCCAGGGTCAGCGCGCGCAGCGTCGCCGCGTCGACCGGCTCGCGCAGATCGACGCCGCCCACCTCGGCAACGAAGATCGGATGCAGCGGTGTGACGTTGAGACCCATGGTCTGCCTCCCGACGGGGATTATTCCCCGATCGCCATTAATCATCGCCGAACAGCATGCCGCCGGGGAACGGCAGCAGCAACAGGCGGTGGAACACGACGTAGACCAGCAGCACCGCGCCGCACGCCAGCGCCAGGATCAGCCACCAGCGCCGCTCGCCCAGCAGCAGCAGTTGCAGCACCACATAGCAGAAGGTCGCGAGGAAATAGCCCGCCACCGTCCACGCCGCGGCATACAGCACGCAAAGCATGATCGTGCCGAGCATGACCGCGCCGCCACCGCCGCTTGGCACCTGCGCTGGCTCGACCGTCACCGCGGCGCGCGCCTCGCGCCACGAGATCGCGGCGGCGACGAAGAACAGCAGCGCCGTCAGCGCGATCAACACCTGCGCGTAGGCCAGCGGATAGGCCAGCGAACCCGGCAGGCTGAGCGTGAACAGCGCCAGCGCCGCCATCGCGCCGCCGCACACCGTCGCGCCGAGCGGGGCGCCGATCGGGGCGAGCCTCATGTCTTGCCGCGGACGTTGATGCCGAGCTCGGTGAACAGCTTGCCGAGCGCCTGGTACTCGCGCATCACCAGCTCGCGCGTCGCAACGGGATCGAGATAATCGGCGGACAGCCCGGTCTTGGCGAAGTCGGCGTGCAGTGCCGGGTCGGCCAGCGCCGTCTTCAGCGCGCCGGTAACGGTCTGCACGATCGGGTCGGGCAGGCCCTTCGGCCCCGCCAGCGTGCGCCACACGCCGATCGCGACATCGTAGCCAAGCTCGCGGAACGTCGGCACTTCAGCCATGTCGGGCACGCGCGCGGTGCCGGAGATCGCCAGCACGCGGATGCGCCTGGCCTGGTACAGCGGCAGCGCCTCGTTCAGATTGTTGAAGCTGAAATCGAGATGATTGCCGAGCAGCGAGGCGATCCGCTCGGCCCCGCCGGAGAATCCCGGGACCACCTTGCCCTGCACGCCGGCGCGGGCGAAGAACACCACCTGCGCCACGTCGGGGCTGGGCCAACTGCTCTCGAACCCGGTGGCCAGCTCGCCGGGCTTCCGCTGCATCGCCGCGATGAGGTCGGCAACCGTGTGATACGGGCTGTCGGCGTTCACGATCAGCATGTTCGGCACGAAGGTGACCTGGCCGATATAGGTGTAGTCCTCGGGCGTGTAGTCGATATGCTGCAACAGCCACGGTGCCGCGGTGATCGCCGAGGTCACCATGATCAGCGTGTAGCCGTCCGGCCGCGCGTGCGCGCCGAGGGTGAATCCCATGATGCCGCCGGCGCCGGGCTTGAAATCGACGATGATGGTCTGGTCGAGCCGCTTCTCCAGATAGGGCTGCACGGCGCGCGCGTTGATGCCGACGCCGCCGCCCGGGCCGTACGGCACGATCAGGGTGATCGGCCGCGTCGGATAGCCCGCCGCGGCCGCGCCACGCGCCAGCAGCGCGCCGCCTGCCGCCAGCAGAATCTGCCGCCGTTGCATGGCAGTTTCCTCTCCCTCGTTGTTCCAAGGCGCCCCGCGTCCCTTGCGAGTCCGCTGGCCACCTTGATTGACACGGCGGAACCCGACGCCGATCCTCGCGGCAATTAGACCCTGGATAGGCGCGGGCGCCAAGAGAGCCGACACGTGGAACACCTGATCCTGCTGGGGATCGGCAACGCCTTCGCGCCGGTCAACCTGGGCGCCATGGTGCTCGGCGTCATCGTCGGCATGTCGTTCGGTGCGATCCCGGGCCTGTCCGGTGCCACCGCGATGTCGCTGCTGCTGCCGCTGACCTTCGTGTTCCGCGCCGACACCGGCGTGCTGTTCCTGATCGCGATCTGGAACGCCGCGGTCTATGCCGGATCGATCTCGGCGATCTGCCTGAACATTCCCGGCAACGCCGCGGCGGCGGCCTGCGCGATCGAGGGACACATGATGGCCCAGCGCGGACTGGCGCGCCGCGCGCTGCGCGCCTCGATCGTCGGCGCAACGATCGGCGGCTTCGTCGCCGCGGCGTCGCTGCTGTTCCTGTCGCCGCCGCTGGCGGAGCTGGCGCTGACCTTCGGCCCGGCGGAGATGTTCTCCTTCGCGGTGTTCGGCATGGCGGCGGTGGTGTCGCTGGCGTCGGGCTCGCTGGTGCGCGGCCTGTGTTCCACCTGCATCGGCCTGCTGATCGCCGCGGTCGGCACCGCGCCGACCGGCGACATGCGCCTGGTGTTCACCGCGGAACTCACCACCGGATTTCCGATGATCCCGACGCTGGTCGGCCTGTTCACCCTGCCGGTGCTGCTGGAGATGCTCTACCACCGCCGCCGGCAAATGGTGTTCGACATGCACGCGCTGGACGCGCCGGAGACTTTCTTGATGCGCTGGGCCGACTGGGCGCAGCACTGGTTCACCATCGCGCGCTCCGCGGTGATCGGCGTGTTCCTCGGCGTGGTGCCCGGGCATGGCCCCACCATCGCCTCGTTCATTTCGCTCGGCGAGGCAAGGCGCTCCGCCCGGCCCGGCCACCAGTTCGGCCATGGCGACGTGGCCGGCGTGCTGGCGCCGGAGACGGCGGCCAACGCGGCGGTGTTTTCCTCGTTGGTGCCGGCGCTGACGCTGGGCATTCCGGGTAGCGTCGACGCGGTCATCGTGATGGCGGCGCTGACCATGCACGGCATGATCCCGGGGCCGATGCTGCTGCAGAACAGCGGCGAGACGCTGTACACCGTGTTCGTCGGCGCTTTCGTTGCGAATGCGCTGATGCTGTGCTTCGCGCTGGTCGGCGCGCGGTGGATCGCGCGTATCACCCGCGTGCCGCTGGCGCTGCTGGCGCCGATGATCATCGTGCTGTCGCTGGTCGGCGCCTTCGCGGCGAACAGCGACGTGTTCGACGTGTACCTGGCGCTGGCCATGGGCCTCGGCGGCTTCGTGCTGCGGCTGCTGCGGATGCCGCTGGCGGCGCTGGTGCTGGGGATGATCCTGGGCGGGCCGCTGGAGACCTATTTCCTGCAGGCGCACGTGCTGTATGGCTCGCTGTGGGCCGCCTTCACGCGCCCGGTGTGCCTGACGCTGCTGCTGCTGACGCTGGCGGCGGTGAGCTACTCGCTGGTGAAGGAATTCCGGGCGCGCCAGGTCGGGCCGCGGCTGGGCCACGCGCCGCGATAGGAAAGGGATCGGAATGAAACTCTGGTATCAAAGCATGTCGCGCCAGACCTCCTGGGGCGGCTATCCGCGCGCGCTGGGCCGCATCCTGCAGGCGGTGAAGGACCCGGACACGGTGATCGACGCGCACGGCATCACCGGCATCGGCGGCGCCGGCGATCACTACCGCTACCTGGAATTCATCGAGACGGGCGAGTTGCTGGAGAATGTCGGCCGCGCGGTGCGCGAGGGCTACGATGCGTTCCTGATCGGCAACATCGCCGATCCCGGCCTGCATGCGGCGCGCGAGATCGCCAACATCCCGGTGCTGGGGCTGTGCGAATCGGCGCTGCACATGTCGTGCATGATGGGGGCGAATTTCTCGTTGGTGACGATCAACGAGAAGTTCACCCCGCGCATCGTGGAGAACGTGGTGCGCTATGGGCTGAAGGACCGGCTGGCGGCGGTGAACCGCATGGCGATCGACCGGATTCTCGATCTGAAGGAAGGGTTCGACGATCCCGTGGCGCGCGAGCGGATCGTCGCGCAGTTCAACCAGGCGGCGCGGGCCAACACCGACGCCGGCGCCGAGGTGGTGATCGCCGCCGGCGGCGTGGTGATGGCGCTGCTGGCGGACAACGGCATCCACGCGACCGAGACCGGCGTGCCGATCCTGAACGGCATCACCAACCTGGTGAAGCTGGGCGAGATGGCGGTGCGGCTGAACCGGCTGATGGGCGGCGGGTTCACCAGCAAGCGGCTGTGCTACGCGCCGCCGCCGCCGGACCAGATCGAGGAGCTGCGGGCGCATTACGGGGCGGGGATCTATCCGACGGTGGCGGCGCCGGGCGGGGCGACGAAGGCCTGAGGGCGCACGACGGCGGCTTGGCTCAGGCGAACATCTACCGAGTGACAGAGGCGGCACTGGGGGCATTTGCCCAGGTCCCGATCCTTATTGCCCACATCTTTATGGCCCTGTCCTTGTGGCCCGGACCTTATGGCGTTGACTTTCGCTGTGCGGCCGTTGCAGGCTTGCCATGCGGCAGACGCAGGGTGACAACCTGTGCGCCGCCAAGCCGCCGGGGGGAACCGCCGTCGCTTGCAACCTGTGCCTGGAGGGGGAGCTCGCGAATGACTTTCGCCATTGTCCGTCGTTGCCTGGTCCGTGCCGCGATCGCCGGACTGGTTCTGTTGTTGGCGCATCCGCTGTTCGCGGCACAGACGCTCGGTCCGGTGACCGACGATCTCGGCGTCGTCAAGATACCCAAGGGCGCGCCGATCGTGATCGGCGGCTACTGGGTGATATCCGGTGCCGACACCGCGATGGGCGTCGATTCCAAGCGGGGCGCCGAGCTCGCCTTCAAGAACATCGGCGACAAGATCCTCGGCCACCCGATCAAGTTCACGGTCGAGGACGACATGTGCAACGCCGAGGGCGGTCAGACGGCAGCGACCAAGCTGGCGGCCAACCCGCAGATATTCGTCGTGCTGGGGGGCGCCTGCTCCAGTGCCGCCACCCCGGCCGCGCCGATCCTGTGGCAGCAGGGCATCACCAACATCTGCAACGCCTGCTCCGCCCCGTCGCTGACCGCGCCGGACCGCGGGAAGCAATATGACGGCTTCGGCCGCACCATCGCCAGCGACATCGACCAGGGCGCGTCGGACGCGAAGTACATGCTCACGGTGATGAAGGCGAAGAAGATCGTGGCGGTCCACGACGGCAGCCCGTACGCGCAGCAGCTTGCCGCCGTCGCCGCCAAGAACTTCGCCGCGATGGGCGGCACCGTCCTGTCGACGGAGGCGGTCGCGCCAACCGACGTGGACATGCATCCGGTGCTGACCAAGATTGCTGCCGAGAAGCCGGACGTGATCTACATGCCGATCTTCGTCGCCGCGGCCGCGCAACTGCTGCGCCAGTCGAAGGAAGTTCCCGGACTGGAGCACACCGCGCTGCTCGGCGGCGGCTCGCTGGCGGCGGCGGAATTCATCGAGGCCGCTGGCCCGTCGGTGGTCGGCTTCCACATCGCCTATCCGGACGTGTCGATCGACACGATGGGCAAGGGCTACCCGGCGTTCGTCGCGGAATACAAGAAGGTCTACGGCGAGGCGCCGATCTCCGGCTACCACGCCAACGCCTACGACGCGGCGGAGATGGCGATCACGGCGATCAAGGAAGTGGCGAAGACCGACAAGGACGGCAACCTCTACGTCGGCAAGAAGGCGTTCCACGACGCCGTGTTCAAGGTGAAGTTCGCCGGTCTGAGCGGGCCGATCGCCTGCGACACGCACGGCCAGTGCGCGAAGTTCAAGCCGGCCGTCTACGAGTTCGTGTCGGCCGATCCGAAGACGTTCTCGATGGGCAAGAACCCGAAGAAGGTCTGGCCGTAGCCAAACCTCGCTCGCCGGCGCGGCATTTGACCGAAGCTGCGCCGGCGGGAAGGCGGGCCGGCTGGCGCGGCATGTGATGCGCCAGCCGGCCTCTCACGGGCTGTACCGATCGCCACGGGACCGATCGCCACGGGACTGGCTCTCTGTTATCCAACGGTGATCGCATTGCGCAATTCAAGTGGCGACGCTAGACGTCGCGGCGGTTCCCAGCTTCCGCCGATGCCTCTGATCAATACCGTGCCAAAACCAAGGATGCGGCCTGCGATTCCCTGACTGACGTCGACCGTTTCGACCTTGGTTATGTTCATCTCCTCGGTGCGGCGGACGATCCAACCGACCTCGTGGGTGATCCGTTTGTCGGCAGCCACGATTTTCGTCGTTACGGTGTCAGACCAGAAACGGACAAAGGAGATGACGGCCAACAACAGAAGAATCGTTACCGCAATGAGCGCGACAGGCCGCTGATCTTCGGACGATTCCGAGTAGGCCAGGGCGGCAATGACCGCCAACACACCGAACGCTATCGAATTCTTGTATATCATCCAAAGCAAACTACCAACATACTTCACCTGTTCATTGGGCGGCAGCACACTCGTATAGTAAGCCATGTCAGTCGCGGTAGGGACGCGCATTACTGCGCGCGCCCCGCACAGAACCGTACGTGCGGCATTCCCGCATACGGCTC
>Ga0209415_10002292_pt1 | contig 35926 bp, 29 predicted proteins | sample PeaSoiSIISIP2007_FD_187696 | JGI IMG/M metagenome (GOLD analysis project Ga0209415, IMG submission 187696) | Peat soil microbial communities from Weissenstadt, Germany - SII-SIP-2007 (SPAdes) (version 2) | ecosystem: Environmental > Terrestrial > Soil > Wetlands > Peat | place: Germany... | reverse complement strand
CTGCGCGGAAGCTTGGGCTGCCGCGGAACGATCGAATACATGCGTTAGGCTCCATTCGTGCTGCGCCAGGTCGCAACAGCACAGCGAAGAAATCAGTGTGACGCGCGAGCGCTGATCGCGGTCTCAGTGTGACTAAATCTGTCGCCATAGCGTGACGGCGTTCGCATTTCGCGCGCGCTAGCCCGGATCTTAGGTCCTGTGCGCGCGGTGCGGCGCCGCGACGCCAGCTCCAAAAAAATGCGCCAGTCCGGATGGACTGGCGCATATTGAACGTCTCGTCAGCGAGCGCTATTGGGCGGCAATCGCCGAAGGTCCGCCTTCTCCTGAATTGATTAGCGTCGAGATCGGACTCCCGACCGCGGTCAGGACGCCGCTGCTCTGATCTATCGTGAAGGTCGAGACTGTGCCGGCGTCTCCATTAGCCACATAGAGGTACTGACCTGAGGTGTCGACCACCAGCGCGGTGGGATCGCCCGATAGCCCGCCGCCGCTTGGCGTCGCGGCCCCGACGCTGGTCAGCGCACCGGTGCCTGCCTGGATCTTGAAGCCCGACACCGAGCCCACCGTCGTGGTGCCATCACCGGCGTTCGCGACGTACAAGAATCTGCCTTGCGGATCGACCGCAACACTCTCGGGGTTAACGCCCACCGTGGCAGTTGCCACCGCTAGCCCGGTTCCAGTAACTGCCGACACTGCACCCGTGTTGCTGTATGCGTAGGCGTTGACTGTGCCGGGCGAGATCGAATTGTCGGTGACGTAAAAGTATCCGCCGGTCGGGAACACCGCGAAGGCATAGGGCCCGGCCAAGCCCAAACCGGGCGAGCCCTTCGCGGTCAGCGCACCGGCGAGGATCGAATAGTACTGATCGGACTCGTACAGGAACCCATCCGCCGGATCCAGGGCCAGTCCGAACGGGACGTCTCCCGACGTCGTGTCGGAGCTGACAGGGGCCCCCAGAATCCCGCCACTGACCGGATAGGCCACGATGACGCTGTTAGACGCTGTGACGGTAGTGCCGACGTACACATTGGCACCGGCGGGATCGACGACGATCGAATACGGTACATCGCCGGCCGCCAATGCAGCCGTACTTGCGAGGGTCCCCACCGCGCCGGCGGTGAGGCCGTAGGTGTCGATGTCCGGCGGGTCGCCACCGCTGCCATAGCTTGTGACGTAGGCATAAGCGCCAGTTGGATCCAAAGCTATCGCAACAGGCTGGTCGGTGAGTGCCACAGGCGCACCACCGATCATCGACAGCGCACCGGTTCCAGGCGTGATTGTAAACGCGGCGATGCTGCCGGTGGCGCCGTCATAGCGGTTGCCCACGAACAGGTATCGGCCAGCACAGTTCACCGTCACCGAGGTGACGTTTGCAGTGGTGACGGTGCCGGTGCCCGTGCCGCCCGTAACCGCGCAGTTTTCGATTGGGCCCGTCGGCTGGGTCAGCACGCTGACGTTATAGGCCGTGCCGCTGTTGATCGCAGGGGTGATCGTGAACGTGCCGCCGGGCGAAACGCTCAGCGTATGGTTGTTCGCGGTGTCTTTCAGCTGCAGGCCGGTTCCAGCGTAATAGCCAACGATCGTGCCGCCCACCGTGTAGGTATTGGTGGTGCAGTGGATGACGACGCTGGTGACGTTCGCCGTCGTCACCGTGCCGCTGCCGGTGCCGGCATTGACCGTGCAGGTCTGGCTCGGGTTGATCGGCTGGGCTGTGATGGTCACGTTGTAGGCCGAACCGCTGTTGACCGGGGGATTGATCGTGAATGCCGCCGCGCCCGCGGTCACCGTGTTGGTGTGGCCGCTGATTGTGTCCTTCACTGTGAGGCCGGTGCCTACGGTGGCGCCGGTGAGTGTGCCGCCGACCGTGAAGGTACTGATGACGCAGTTGACGACCACGGTGGTGACATTGCTGTTGGCCGTGCCGGTGCCAGAACCTCCGGTGACGGTGCACACTTCCGTCGGGTTCGTAGGCTGTGTCATCACACCGACGTTGTAGGTGGAGCCGGCTATTACGGCCGGTGTAATCGTGAAGGTCGTCGCGCCCGCCGCCACGGTGGTGGTGTTGCCGCTCACGGCGTCTTTCAGCACCAGGCCGGTGCCGGTGAGGGTGCCGGTAATGGTCCCGCCGATGGTGTAGGTGTTGGTGCAGGTGATCACCACGTTGGTGACATTGGCGTTGGCCGTGCCGGTGCCGCCGCTCGTGACCACGCAGTTCTGCGCGCTGGGCTGCGTCATGACGGTGATTGCGTAGTTGCTACCTGTGGCGACCGCCGGCAGCGTGAAGGCGGTGGCGCCTGACACCGGGCTCACCGAGTTGCCGCTGACGGTATCCTTGAGTACCAGGCCGGCACTGGCCAGGCCGCTGATGCTGCCGCCTACCGTGACAGTCGTGGGGCCGCCGCTGCTGCTACTGCTGCTGGAGCTGGAACTGGAACTGGAACTGGAACTGCTGCTGCTCGAGCTACCGCTGCTGCTCGAGCTGCTGCTGGAGCTGGAGCTGCTGCTCGAGCCGCTGCTCGAGCTGCTGGAACTGCTGACGGTGGTGTTGCCACTGCCGCCGCTGCAGGCGACGACCATGAAACTGGCGCAGACAGCCAACGTTAGTGCGCGCACGGAGGCCAGACTCAGGTGCCGCGTTAAGAATGAATGCATGCGCTATAGCTCCAGTGAGCGACCCTCAGACTTAGAGAGTCGCCGAGAATTATGTGTGAATGCCCGCCCCTGCATGGCGCGGATGGGAGTACGTCATGGCCCACTACGTTGGCAATTATCGAGACTGCAAGGGCGGCAAAGCTGTGATCGTTCTCTCAAGCCCGAATAAACCTGTCGCCATGTTATGACAGGTCGGTGCCTTCTGCGCCCGCATACGGTGCAACTACAGCACCGCCTGCTGCTCCTCGCTCTTCAGCGCGACAAAACGCATTCCGGGACGCTGCGCGGCTTCCCAGATCGCCTCGGCATCCGCGGCATCGGTCTTGTTCCTCTTGACAAACGGTCGGACGAACTGCGGCTCAAGGGGGTCCGCCTCTATCCTGTGTCTACTCACCGTACCGTTCCTCCTCGCTCAGAAGAGGGCGGCGTCCATTTCATCTAGCGCCACCGACGTGTATCGCTGCGGCTCGCGCGATGTCGATGCCCAAAGAAAAGCCCCGCTGATCTTGCGGATCAGCGGGGCGGCAAGCAGGCGCCGTGGCAATGGACGGGGATTTCAGGGCGCCGGGGCCATATACCACGGCGGGCCCTCCTCAGCAAAGGCAACCGCAAGGCTCGACTGCATGCCCCAGTCGTTCCAGCAGCACCAGGTGTAGCCGATGTCGTGAGCGGCCGCCCAGGCGTAGCCGTTGGGGCTCGCGTGGCCGTCGAGTGCAGCATCGCAGCCGTAAGTCTCAGTGACCGCGATCGGAAAGCCGGCGGCGAGCACGGCCAGCGGGGGCGCGGTGCCTTTGTGTAGGGGAGCACTCGAGAGTAAGAACGTTGGTACATCCCCTCGCCTTGGCTCGGATACCCACGCCGAACCTTCAGCACCAACTCAGCAGCCGCCCCGCCGCCAGAAACTGGTCGATCGGCGGGGCAGCTGTCCGGCTCACCACGTGGTCTGGTTCTGAGCCGCGCCGAATGAGAGTGTGATTCCGCTACCCCCCCAGTTGTGAGGACAGCACGCAATGAGCCCGCTCACACCGAGCCCTAGGACCTGCGATGCGGTACCTATGTTGCCCACGGGAACCTCGAACTCAGTCTCAACGATGGGATAGCCGGCATTGAGCACCGCCGTGATCGGTGCGTTTCCCTTGTTGTAGCCGTAGGCATGCTGAGAGGCACCGACGTTCTTGAGCGGGTCCGGATTTCCATTGACGTTGTAGCTGGCCAGCCAGTTTTCGATCTCACCCGCCCAACCGGTCGGCGAGAGGAGCACCAGGTTGGTCGCGCCCGCGTTGCGCACCACGTCGAGCAGCTGCAGCTCGCCTGCGACTTGATAGGGGGCATCGACCGTCACCAAGGCATTACCGTTGGAATTGTTCTGTGTTACGAACCGCGGATACGTGCCTCCGTTGGCGACGATGGGCACGTCCTTGCCATTAGGGGCCATCCAGTCGCCGTAGACGTTTTCTCCATAGGGCTCATTGAATATGTCGAAGATCACGTTGGGCTGATGACCGTATGCATTCGCAATTGCCTGCCAGAAAGCCGGTGATTCCGTGGCATCCGGGAAGCCCGGTTGACCGATGGACTTCTGGCCGGCCGGCGCAGAAAATTGCTCGTCCAGGATGACGTAGAGGCCCGCAGCGGTGGCCTGTTGAATGATAGTGTCGACATCGCCCGCGATGTTGCCCCTGGAGCTCGGTGCGCAGGCGGTGTTATCCAGGTAAGAGCAGGTATCCAGATGGAGGCGCACGGCATTGGTGCCGGGATGCTGCGTCTTCCAGGTCGTGGCCCAATAGTTCTCGCCCGCAGCTACAATGGCATCACAGCGAGACGGTGCAAAATTGGATTCGCACCCCGACATGGTGCCGCCGATCAGAGTAACCGGCGAGCCATCCTTCGTGCTGCACAGCTTGTTGCCGCACGCGCGCACACCGAAGGTCGTGGAATTAGAGGTCGACGTGGAAGTAGAAGTGGAATTGGACGTCGATGTGGACTTGCTCGGGCAGGCTGGGGTTTGGCTCGGGTCAGGATTGCTGGTGGCGGACCAGGCGTTGCCAGCCCAGGCAAACCACTGGCACGAAGTGTTCTCCTGATAGATCGTGCCGCCGTAATAGAGCAGCGCGATGACGTTGTAGGTGACTCCGGCGGCCGTCCCGTTCTCGTTGACCACGCCAGAGGAGACGCTCCACACATTGTGTGCACTGTCCACGATCTTCGTGGCCGAAGTCGTCGCACTCGAGGAGATCAAACTGCCGTTGGCCGAAGTAGTCGCACCCGAGGAGCTCGAGCTGCCGCTGGCCGAAGTCGTCGCACCCGAAGTCGTCGCACCCGAGGAGCTCGAGCTGCCGACAGTGAGTGCGACTGCGACCGTGGCCGCAGCCGGCGATCCGAAGCTCGCCTGGCCCTCCACGTTGGTGAGCGCGACGGTGAACTGCTTGCCGGCAGCGTGGCTCGTGACGGGCACGGAGATGCTCTTGACGCCCGATTCACCGTCACTCCAGCTCACGCTGCCGCTGGTGGCGGTGTAGTCGGTGCCGGCGATCGCGCTGTCGTTGAGGGTGGTGTAGCTCACCGTAGCCGCTCCGGCGGCGTTGCCGCTGCGATAAATTGCCACGACGGCGGTCGACGACGGTGCCACGCTGTAGCTCGATGCCGTGAGCGCCACCAGGGGCGTGGCGGAACTCGATGCGGAGGTGGGGGAGACGCTACTACTGGTACTGGTGGTCGAGGAATCGCTTGAGTTGGAACCGCCGCACGCCGCGAGCATGCAGAGCAACGCGCCCAAGGCGCCTCCTCGTACCACAATATTCATTGTCGGGTCCCTGTCTAAATGCAAACTGCTGTGATCGCAGCTTCATCGCCATGTCTATAGGCGGCAACCTGTCTCCGCACCGCTACGTGTCGCAGAATCGTGACAGAATGTTCCTACGCGGGACCGACAGAAATTGTGGCGTTGCTCACGCCAAAATCCATAAATGCCGCTTTTTATAGGGCAGAAACGTGAGTGCGTGCACGCCGCGGCGAATCGCTGGGTGCTCACTCGGCCCGACGGTGCGTCGTGCGCGGCCGTGGGTCTCGAGCGATCGAGCGCGATTGGGAAATTTTTTGGCTCTGTCACCAAACCGTGTTGGTGATGCACACAGCACCCACTACAGAGCGCGGCGAGCTCTGAAATATCCGAAAATATCTGGGAATATGGCGAGAGCGGCGTTCAAACCAAGACTCCCGCAGACAGCGCTTGGGCTTACAAGTGCACCGAGGACTTTACAAGCGGCTGTCCCTTAAAAAAACGAAGCCCCACCGAGGGTGTGCCGCGAATCAACGGGAAAGGAAACCAACCGCAATCAGGAGATCTTTCGGGCCACGCACAGAATTTTCACGTGATGAAAAGTGGTCATCTCCCAGCGTGCGAGCCAATTCGGCAGGGATATCTTCAGAGACATTTTGATCAACTCGAGCGGTAACGCAAACATGCCGTATCCATCCAGATCCTTTATCTCGAATCCACATGACTTCAACAGGTCCGAAAACTCGCCTGTCTCAAAATGTTGATGCCAGGCTTTCTCTTTGTCGACATCACCTATCAGACCATTCGGATTATCGACATAGCGATAATGATACTCGCTTGCCGAATGTCTTTTCGTATACCAATACCTGTGTACCTTCGGAAAGATATATTTCCAATTCCCGTAATCCAGGAAAGAGAAAACATGCTTTTGCGGAACACTCATGATCAACAGGCCACCGTCCTTCAGAACCCTGCGTATTTCCGTAAGCACATATCTCTGATCATGAACGTGCTCCAGAACTTCAAACATCGTCACCACATCAAAGTAGCCGTCCTTGAATGGAAGTGCTTTCTGGATATGAACGATATTATCTTGGTTTGTTGAATTGACGATGTCCTTATTCTTATCGGCGCCAAATACCTGAACAGGCTTGGACTCGGTGAGTGCATTTATGAACTTTCCATCGAAGCATCCATAATCCAACACCATCTTGTTGTCGCCTATAAACTCCCACCCGTAAGCCCAATTCATATGGTCTATTCCGAATGGGTTCTTCGATGAGATTCTGGTCTTCACGGGGTCCTCTTATCCGGCAGGCGCCACGCGCCTGGTGCGCCGACCAAGCAGGTTGCGGGGGAAGTTGGGCGTTGCCTGCCTGTGACCATATCTGATGAATACCTGCGCGATCAGTCGTCACGCATCGGGGGGCACCTAGTTGATTGGGATCAGCTGCGCGAAAAACGAAGCTCTACCGAGGGTGGAGCTTGAATCAAAAATCAAATGAATGAGTTGAGTGAAATATCGCTTTATTAACAAGCGAGGCCCTTAACGGAAGCCTTGTCAAAGCCGCTTGTGAACGAGAAAATAGCAGAGCACGTAAACGTGTTTTCCGGATGTTATTGGTCAATAAAAGGTCGCTTTGTAGCGTACCAACACGACTTGGTGACAGAGCCAATTTTTTTCGGGGATTCGTCTCGCCGCTCGGGCGCGCGCGCGCTGCGAGGATGCCGAAAATCCGCCGCGCCCGCTACAGGGCGGCGCGTTGGCCGTCAGGAGCGCTTCCGTTCGGTGCGAACCCAGCCTTCGGGTTGATTGCGACTGAGCATCAGCAATAGTTTCCAGACCACGAACGCCGGCGCGCCCAGCAGATCCAGCAGGCCGCGCGCGCCGATACCGCTGAGCCGCCAGCCGCGCATTACATATGCGACCAAAATTAGTACGCACGCGACGGAAAACCAGACCCACGGCATGAATCCCGGGTGCCACCAAGCGGCCAGCAGCGCGACAACGAGCAGGGCGCCGACACCCAGTGCCACGTAGCTGAGTGGCAGCAACAGCAGGTCGAAGGCGAGGTCCAGACAGACCACACTTCGACGTTGCAGCGCCGTCCGCAGCAACGGCAGCGTGCGCGAGCGGATCAGCCGGAATCGGCCGACCTCCCAGCGCCGGCGCTGCGTGCGCGCGGCCTGCGGATTGGCCGTCATATCCTGGGCCGCCTCGGCCTCACCGGCGTAGTACACCCGATAGCCGGCCAGGCCCAGCGCGATGCCGTATTCGAGGTCCTCCGTCAAAGAAAAGGCGTTGTAGCTGACCTGCTCGAGCAGTTTCCGGGTGGCACACCAACCGTTGCCGCGCAGGCCGGACGAGACGCGCCAGCGCTCGCGGGCACGCGAACGCACGGTGTCAACTGCACCTATCGCCACCGTCAGCAGACGCGTGCGCCAGGATCCCCATGGATTGAGCACGCCATAACGAGCCTGCAGCGCGTGCGCCCCCTGTTCGATCCGCGCCGCAAAGGCCTCGAGCAGGTTCGGCGTGACTTCCGAATCGGCGTCGACTATGACAATTGCGTCGGCCCAGGCGTCGGCACGACTGCGCTGAAAGGCGAATTGCAGCGCATAGCCCTTGCCGCGCAGCGTCGGGTCATGACGCTCGAGCACGTGGGCGCCCGCTGCGCTGGCGATCGCCGCGGTCGCGTCGGTGCAGTTGTCGGCGACCACCAGGATGCGGTACCGATCGGTGGGCCAATCGAGCTGGCGCAGATTGGCGATCGTATGAGCGATCCCGACCGCCTCGTTGTGGGCCGGCACCACGATGTCGAAACGCAGCCGCCGCGCGGATGCCGCGGGCGGCGGCAGCGGGCCCGACATCAGCGTCTGCACCAGCAGGTAGGCGCAGGCCAGGGCGGCGGGCACGGCCAGCGCCAGCAGCACCAGCACGATCAGCAGATTGAGCAGGGCCATGTTGTTCGCCTTCAGGCGTAGGCGCGGTAACGCCAGCCCCAGAATACCGACAGCTTGCCGAGATTGGCGGATGCCGTGATCAACCAGCGCGCCGCCCGGTGCCGCCCCCCTGGCCATGACAGCGCCGCCAGGCCCGCGGCCACCAGCAGTTGCAGTAACGCACGACAAAAGAAGGCAGCGCGGCCGAGCCAGTTGATCGGGCAATACTTGCCGTTGACCGTCTGGCGCGCGAATTCCTGTCCGCCGCTCAAGGCGCGCATCAACAGCCAGCGCAACGACAGGCGCCTTGCTTCGATCGGTTCCCAGACGATGGCTTCATCACACCAGATGATCCTGAGGCCCTTGCGGGCAAGACGAACCAGCAGATCGCCGTCCTCGCCGGTACTGAGCCCGTAACTGGGATCGAACGGGCCCGGCTCGGCACGCAGCGGATTGCCGCGCAGCAGCACGTTGCCGAATCGCATGCGATTGAGCGGTACCGGCTCCCCGCTGCGCTGGTGTGCAAAATCGTAGAAGCGGCCGCGGCGGATCCAGGGTGGGGCATCCAACGGCAGCCGCGGCTCAACCGGCGCCAGAATCCCGTCAGCGGCATACGCTGCTGCCGCCTCGAGCAGCTGCTGCAGCCAGCTCTCCGGTGCCCGCTCGTCGTCGTCGATGAACGCGAGCCAGTCGCCGTCGGCGAGGCTGACGGTCCGATTGCGCGTCATGGCGATGTTACGCTCCGGCTGCACGTCATAGACGATGACGAAAGGTACACCGGATGCGCGTACCTGCTCGATCGAGGGTCGGGCGCTGCCAGCCAGGTCGTTGTCGACCACTACCACCTGATCAGGCAGGCGGCTCTGCCGCGCCAAATCCTCGAGTACCGCTCGCAGGCGCTCGGTGCGGCGATAGGTGGCGATGCAGACGCTGACTTTCATTTCGAGGCCTGCAGCTGATTTGGTGCCGGTGGCACGGCGATCGGACGCAGTGCCTGAGATTCAAAACCTATTGATGACCGCACCTAGAATTCTCGATTCCGTGACGGTCAGGCGGCGCAGCATGTCCTTCAGGCTCTGCAGGGAGGTGGCTTCGGACCGGCTCAACACCAGCACGCGCTGGGCGAGCGTCGCGACCTGCAGCGCATCGGCGTATTGCGACACTGCGGGTGTATCGATGACGATGAAATCATGCTGGCGCCGCAGTGCCGTGATTAACCGCTCGAAGCGGCGGCTAGACACCAGTTCGAGCGGGTTCGGAGGAATGGGGCCGGAAGTCAGCACCGCCAATTCCGGCAGCCCTTGGACGCTATGCAGATACGGTGCCTCCTCGAGCGCCAGGGATTGCGCCAGCCCCCACTGATTTTCGGCAGTGAACAGCACGTGCTGGCGCGGGTGGCGCAGGTCGGCATCCACCAACAGCGTTCGGCGTCCGAGCTCAGCGAACGCGATGGCGAGTTCGGCGCACAGCTGCGAGCGGCCCTCGCCGCGTCCGGGACTCACCAGGGCAAAGACATTGCCGCGCTGCGCCGAGTCGTTCAGCAGCATCAGATCGGTCCGCAGCGCTCGAATTTTCTCGCTGCGCGTGCTGTCCGCATCGCGCGCATGTATCAGCGCGCTGCTGAGCCGGGCCATGCCCTGGCGCACCGTCAGGGCGGTGGTAGCGCCCTTCGCGCTGCGAATGGCGGCCTCGATCACGCTCGGCTGGTATGCGCGGGAGCGTTCGCGCATCCGGTGCAAAACGTCATCTATGTCTTCGCGCGTCGCCAGGTTGAGTTGCAACGCGGATTCGTAGAAGCTCTGCCGCCGTTCGCGCATCGCTTCGGTAATGCGATCGATGTCCTGTCCCGATAGATTGCAATGCGCGATCAGCGCGTCGCTGAGTTCGGCATCGATGGGGCGCGCGAGCCCTTCGGCACTTTCTGGACTCATGTGAATCTCGGCTCTGCAGGAATACGGTTGAGTTCCGCCAGCACCGGCAGGCCGAACTCGCGTTCGATGTCGTCGCGACAGTGCAGGCGGCGATTGAATATAATCTCATGGCCCAGCGGGCCGGCAACACTCACCAGTGCGGAGAGCAGAACACCGATGGCCAGTAGCAGCATCTTATTCGGCTTGCTCGGTGCCAGCGGCGGCGTCGCGCGGCTCACAAAGCTGGAAGATGCAAACATCTCCTGGTCATAGCTGTCGAGGGCGCGTTTGTAGACGGTTTGCGCCGAATCGAGCTCGAGCTGCAATTTCTGACCCTCATCCTGCAGCTGGCGAATCTTCACCACTTTTGCGCGCTGGTCATCCACCGCGCGCTTCAACTTGCCCTCGAGCTGCGCGGCACTGGTGACCGTGGTGGAACTATTCTGCGAGAAGTTCTGCATCTCGTGATCGAGTGCGTGGCGGGCCGCCACGATTTGCGATTGCAGTTCCAGCACCCGCGGATGCTTCGGTCCGAGCGTGGTGGTCGACTGCGCCAATTGTGCCTGCAGAGTCGAGAGTTGATTCTTGAGGTTCTGAATCAGCGCCGACCCCATCACCGGGTCGCTGGAGCCTTGATCCCCGGTGTTCTTGGATTCAGCCGTGCGCCGTAGATTCTGCGTCGCCAGCAGCTGCTGCTCGAGCGCCGCCAGAGCCTGCGTTTCGACATCGTTTTGCTCCTTGATGTCGGTGATGCCGGTGCGCTGGCGGAACTCCGCCATCTGCTGTTCAGCCGCCGTGACCTTGGCCTTCAGGTCCGTCAGCTGCTGCGAATATTCGTGCGCGCGGCCACTGCTGGCATCATCGCCGTGGTTCGACTCCCGGGCCTCGTATACCTCGACGAGGGTATTGGCGATTTGCGCCGCCTTGTTACGATCCTTGGAGGTCGCCGATACGTAGAGCAGCTGCAAGCCTTTGCCTTGTTCGACTCCCAGGTTGCTGCGCAAATTCTTCTCGACCCAGTCGCGCAGCGTGTTCACGCCGTCATTCTTGAAGCCGCCGGTGAATTCCGGGTCCCGGGTCAACCCCAGGCGATCGATGACGGCCAACAGCACCTCGCGATTCTGCAACAGTGCCACCTGCGTCAGCAGATAGTTGGTGTACATGTCGGGCGGCGCCTGGCGTGTGCCGTCGTTGGATTCGAAGTTGACCAGCACTGTGGCCTGCGCCGTGTAGCTCTTGGGTAATTGCTTGATGATGATCACCGTCGCGACAACGAGCACCACGAAGATGAGGATCGCCTGCCTCAGGTGTGCCCGCAGCAGCGCCAGAATTTGCTCGACTGACAGAGAGCTCTGCGCGAATGCCGCCGGCACCATGGAAACCGGCGACGGGGGGTTGGGTGCCAATATCGGCAAGTTTCTGGACATTCTCAAAAGATGCTCTCCTTGACTCGGATCACGTCGTCAGGTTGCACGAGGTCGTTGGGCTTGGGCTTAATGACCACCTGCTGGCCGTCCTTGCCGACGCGTTTGATCTCCACGCGCCGATCGCTGCCTTTCGCCGTGACGCCGCCGGCGAGCGAGATCGCCTGCAGGACCGTCAAATTGGCTTCGAGCTTGTACATGCTCGGCTTCTGGACCTCGCCGAGAATGAAAAACTGCTCCGCACGCGGTACGAACACCGAGTCCCCGGCGCGCAGCAGCTGCGTTGGAGCCAAGGCGCCGGGGCCCATCAGGCTCTTCACGTTTATCGGATATCGTTTGACGGCTCCGGCGGCATCGGTACGCAGCACGTACACCGTGTCTGATGCAAACTCGGTCTCGCCGCCAGCTTGCGCAAGAAGATCGATGATCGAGGTCTTGGCATCGACCGGATAACGTCCTGGGAGCCGTACTTCGCCGAGCACCGACACCCGTTGGCTCAGCGATTGCGTGACGGTGAGCGTGACATGGGGATCGACAAAAAAGCCGCCGTCCTTGAACGCCTTCTCGACCCGCCTTGCGGCACTTTCGGGCGACAAGCCCCCCACCTGAATGGAGCCGGCCAACGGCACGCGTATCGTGCCGTCATCCGCCACCCCGAGCACCGTATCCATATCCGGTTGCCCGAAGACGTGCAGTGTTACCGAATCGCCCGGGCCCATCGGCGACAGTGGGCCGACGGCGTTGGCAGCAGCGGGCGCGGGCGCCGCGGGTACCGGCAGAGGGACCGGCTGTGCGGCCCGCGCCGGTGCGCCCCACAGCAACGACAGCAGCAGGACGGACAGAACGCCGACAGTTGATTTTGCGAACACTTTTGTCCTCGGTAAGTGACCCGGCGCAGGGGGCCAGAGCACCCGGCTATCTTACTTCAGCTGGCTGGCGGCAAGAGCATCCGGGTAGCACGACTGTGGACCGCTTCACGCGTTCCCTTGCCGCGGGCTTTAAGCCCCAGCACGGGGGATTCCCTGTAAGCCGACCGTCTCCCCGACGCTTTCGCGCCTGATCGGAGCGGCCTATCCGCGGATGACCCCGCAGGCTGGCGGCACCGCCAGCTGTTCGTACGGCTGGTATCCGAGGGTGGCACTCAGCGTCTGCAGCCGGTCGACGCCAGCCAATACGGCGAGCACGCGATGCGGCCAGCCGTGTGGTTGCCAGGGATCGATGCGGCGGCGCGCGACAGGCTCTAAAGAGAGCAACCGGAGCCGGCCGTCGGGTCCGGCATTGCAGAAGTGGGATAGGCGGCCGCGGCCAGATCGCGGGCCTTGGAGGGCATCGCCTCCCGGACGGCGGATGTGAGCTGTTCCCTACTTTCCCCGATCAAATGCCAATACACTACCGCCCTGCAATGTTTACTGGCTGCAACACAGTCAGAAATGCGTCACAGCGCTGCGAAATTCATAGCGCCCCAGATCTATGCGAAGGTGCATCCCGGCATGAAGGTACTGATTACAGGGACGGAAGGCTATATCGGTTCGCGCCTAGCGCCGTTGCTGATGGCGCGCGGACACGAGATCGTGGGGCTGGATGCAGGCTTCTACCGCGACGGCTGGTTATATAGCGATCCGCGACAACTCGGGTTGGTACCGCGAACAATCATCAAGGATCTGCGTCGCGTCGAGCAGAAGGATTTTGAGGGATTCGACGCGGTGGTGCATCTTGCGGAGCTGTCCAACGACCCGCTCGGCGAGAATCGGCCGGAGATTACCTACCAGATCAATCATCAGGGATCGCTGGAGCTGGCTCGCAAGGCGAAAGCCGCCGGCGTGCGCCGCTTCGTCTACGCCTCATCCTGCAGCGTCTACGGGGTCGGCACAGGCGATTTCCTCGACGAGAGCAGCGCAGTCAACCCGCAGACGGCCTACGCCAAGTGCAAAGTCATGGTGGAGCGTGACGTCAAGCCGCTGGCGGATGCGGACTTCTGCGTCACCTTCCTGCGCAATGCCACCGCTTACGGCGCATCGCCGCGCATGCGCTTCGATATCGTGCTCAACGATCTGTGCGCGCTTGCCTGGACCAATAAGCGCATCGCCATGACCAGCGACGGCAGTCCCTGGCGGCCGATCGTGCACATCGAGGACATCGCTGCCGCCATCCGCTGCGTGCTTGATGCACCGGCCGATGCGGTCAATGGCGAGACTTTCAATGTTGGCCAGAACTCGGAGAACTATCGGGTGCGCGAGATCGCGCAGATTGTTGCCGATGTGTTTCCCGGGTGCGAGCTGAGCACTGGCAAGGCCAGCGCCGACAATCGCAGTTACCGCGTTTCGTTCGACAAGATCGCGACCAAATTGCCCGGATTCAGCTGCGGCTGGAACGCGCGCCTGGGTGCGGAAGAGCTGCGCGCGCGCTTCGAGCAGATCGAGTTCGACAAGGAAACGTACGAATTTCGGGCCTTCACCCGGCTCAAGCAGATCCGCTACCTGTCTCGGACCGGACAGATCGACGGCGACTTCTTCTGGCGGTGATATGCGCTTCGAGCCTCTGGCGATCGATGGAGCCGCGCTCGTAGCGATCGAACGGCGTCCGGATTCCCGCGGGTTCTTTGCGCGTACGTTCTGTGTTGACGAATTTGCAGCCGCGGGGCTGCCGACGAACGCGGTGCAGGCCAGTGTGTCCTACAACGAGCACCCCGGCAGCGTACGCGGCATGCATTTTCAGTGGCCGCCCTCACGCGAGGGAAAATTGGTGCGTTGCATCCGCGGCCGCCTGCGAGATGTCCTGCTCGATCTGCGGCCGCCATCGCCTACCTATCTGCAGCACGTCGCGGTGACACTGGATGAGGACAATCGCGACGCAGTGTTCATTCCGCCAGGCGTTGCGCACGGCTTCCAGACGCTGCTGCCCGGCACCGAAGTGCTGTATCAGATGACCGACCGCTTTGCGCCGGAACTCGTCGCCGGTGTGCGCTGGAACGATCCGGCGTTTTCAATATCCTGGGTGGCGATGCCGCAATTGACGATCTCCGAGCGCGATGCTGCGTATCCGGATTTCAATCGTGGTGAATTCGAGGCCGAACTGCTGCGCCGCTCGCGTCTTGCGCAGCCGGAAAAAGCGTCGTGAGGGCCGTCGCTTCGGTGACTGGCACGCCGTCGGCGCCGGGCAAGCCGACGCCGGCCGCGGGCGTCGGCCAGGCGTTGCACGCCTTTGCCTCGCAGCTCTACCCGATCTGCCGCAGCATCACCGGCGACGGGGTACGCCAGACATTGGATCTGATCGGACGAAGAATCGAGCTCAAGCGATGCGAAGTGCCGAGCGGCACCAAGGTGTTCGACTGGGAGGTGCCGCTCGAGTGGAATATCGAGGACGCATGCGTCGTCGGTCCGGAGGGCGATCGGGCAGTGGATTTCCGCGCCCACAACCTGCATATCGTCAGCTATTCGGAACCGATACATCGCACTCTGGCGTTCGAAGAAATCCGGCCGCACCTATACAGTCTACCCGGCCGTCCCGACTGGATCCCGTATCGAACCAGCTACTACCGGCGCGACTGGGGCTTCTGCATGCGGGATCGAGAGCTGCAGTCCCTGCGTCCGGGGCGCTACGAAGTGCGCGTCGACAGCTCGCTCGCTCCAGGTAGCCTGTCCTACGCGGAATGTGTGCTGCCCGGCCAAAGCAAGCAAGAGGTTCTGTTCTTCACTCACGTGTGCCACCCATCGCTGGCAAACGACAACACCAGTGGTATGGCGATTGCCACGTTTCTGGCAAGCTGGATTGGCGCGCGGCCCCACCGCTACAGCTACCGGTTCGTGTTTGCGCCCGGCACGATTGGATCGCTCTGCTGGCTCAGCCGCAACGAGCAGCGGCTCAAATTCGTGCGCCATGGGCTGGTCCTGGGGCTGCTCGGCGATCCGGGCGTGCTGACCTACAAGCGAAGCCGCCGCGGGGATTGCGAAATCGACCAGTTGCTCTCGTACCTGGTATCGCAGGCTGATCCGCCCGGCACGGTTATCGATTTCGAGCCTTACGGCTACGACGAGCGTCAGCTGTGCTCGCCGGGTTTCGATCTGCCGGTGGGTCGCCTGACCCGGTCGGTGAACGACGGTTATCCCCAATACCACAGTTCGGCCGACGACCTGGAGCTCATCAGTGCCGGACAATTGGAACGCAGTCTTGAAGTGTGCCAGCGAATGGTGGAGACGCTCGAGAGCAATCGCAGATACGTCAATTTGTCGCCCAAAGGCGAGCCCAGGCTCGGCAAGCGCGGGTTGTACGGCGCGATCGGCGGGCGCAGCCCGGCGGATCGGGAGCGCGCCATGCTCTGGATTCTCAATCAGTCCGATGGCAGTGCGTCATTGCTCGACATCGCGCAGCGCTCGAGCTTGAGCTACGCGGCTATACAACAAGCCGCGGAGGAGCTTGCGGGCGCCGGGTTGCTCGCGGCGGCAAAGCCGGACAGCAAGCGGCGGAAAGCGTCCGCCGGGCGCGCGAAGCGGGCTCGTGCAAAAAAAGCGGTCAGTGGAGAGAAGCGATGAAGGTAGTGCTCTTTTGCGGTGGACTGGGTACGCGTTTGCGTGAACATTCCGATACCATTCCGAAGCCGCTGGTCAATGTCGGCAGCCGGCCGGTGCTATGGCATCTGATGAGCTACTACGCGCACTACGGCCACAAGGATTTCATCCTCTGTCTGGGCTACCGCGGCGAAATGATCAGGGAGTATTTCCTCAAGTATTCCGAGGCGATGTCGACTGATTTCACCTGGAGCGAGGGCGGGCGCAAGGTTGAAATACACGGCCGCAACATCGACGATTGGCGCATCACCTTCGTCGACACCGGCCTGCACAGCAATATCGGTCAGCGGTTGTTGCGCGCCCGCAAGTATCTGCAGGGGGAAGACGTGTTCCTCGCAAATTACTCGGACGGGCTGTCTGACCTGCCGCTGGAGCGCCACATAGAACATTTCAATGCGCGCGATGCGGTCGCGAGCTTCATCGCCGTACGCAGCTCGCAGAGTTTCCATTCGGTGCAGAGCCAGGCCGACGGGCTTGTGACTGCATTGGGTGCCATGCCGGATCAGTCGCTGAGGATCAATGGCGGCTACTTCGTGCTTCGATCCCGCATCTTCGACTATATCAACGAGGGCGACGAACTGGTGGAGCAGCCTTTCACGCGTTTGATTGCCGAGCGCAAGCTGGTGACGTACCCGTGGGAGGGCTTTTGGCAGTGTATGGATACGTTCAAGGACAAGATCACCCTCGATCGCATGGAGGCTCGCGGCGCCTGCCCGTGGATGGTCTGGAACACGAATCCGGGCGATGCGCGGCGATGATGCTCGCGGGAATCCATGATGCGCGCGCTTGAACTCGTCAAGCCCCGGATTCATCGCCGGCCACCGCATATACTTGCGCTAGGCGCGCATTGTGACGATATCGACATCGGCTGCGGCGGCGCCATGCTCAGTCTGCTCGAGCGCCATCGCGGGGCCGAAGTCACATGGGTCGTCATGGGCTCGAACCCGGTGCGTGAGCGCGAGCTCAGAGGCAGCGCGAAGCGCTTTTTGCGTCGGGCCGGCAATGCCCGGGTGATTGTGCACAAGTTCCGCGATGGGTTCTTTCCGGCGCATTTTGCCGCGATCAAGCAAGCATTCGAATCGCTGAAGCAGCTGCCCGACCCCGACCTCGTGTTCAGTCATCATCGCGCCGATCTGCACCAGGATCATCGCGTTGTCGCGGAGCTGACCTGGAACACCTTTCGCAATCATCTGATTCTGGAATACGAGATTCCAAAATACGAGGGAGACCTGACGACGCCTTCCGCCTATGTCTCGCTGTCGCGCGCGCAGGTGGAACGCAAGATATCGATCCTGTGGGATAGCTACCCCAGCCAGCGTGCCAAACGCTGGTTCACGGACGATACCTTTCGCGGTCTGATGCGTCTTCGCGGCATTGAATCCGGCGGCAGGTCGGGTTGGGCCGAAGGATTCCACGTCAGCAAGTTTCTGCTCGAGTGACTGAGCAGATCGATTGTGCGGTGATCGGGGCTGGCGTGGTCGGCCTCGCGGTTGCCCGGGCGCTGGCGCTTGCGGGCCGCGAGGTCATCGTGCTCGAGTCCGCTGGCAGCATCGGCACCGGCATCAGCAGCCGCAATTCCGAGGTCATTCATGCCGGCATCTATTATCCGTCCGGATCGCTCAAGGCGCGCTTGTGCGTGCAGGGGCGAGAGCTGCTGTATCAGTTCTGCGCCCTGAACTCGGTCGAGCACCGGCGAGTCGGCAAGCTGATCGTGGCGACGTCGCCGGAGGAGATCCCGACGCTGGCAAAATACCAGGCTCAGGCCCGCGCCAACGGCGTGATCGATCTGCGGCGACTCACGAGCGAGGAGGCCGCACGGCTGGAACCGGAGGTACGCTGTGCCGAGGCATTGCTGTCTCCATCCACCGGCATCGTCGATTCCCACGGTCTGATGCTGGCCTACGAGGCCGATCTGGAAGCTCACGGTGGTGTGCTCGCCCTCAACAGCCCGGTCACGGGCGGCAGCCTGCACGAGAGCGGGATCGAACTGCAGATCGGCGCTGCGGCGCCCATGGCGGTGCGCGCGGCTAGCGTGGTCAACTGTGCTGGACTCGATGCGCAAGATGTCTCACGGCGCCTGCAGGGCGTGCCGGTCCAGGCCATACCAAGGCGCTTTCTTGCCAAGGGCTACTACTTTTCATTGACCGGGCGCTCGCCGTTCCAGCACCTGGTCTACCCGATCGGCAACTCAGCCGGGCTCGGTACGCACTTGACGCTGGATATGAGCGGAGGCGCCCGTTTTGGTCCGGACGTGCACTGGATCGAGGCTATCGACTATGGCTTCGACGAGACACGCAAAGCGGACTTTGCCCAGGCAATCAGGCTTTACTATCCAGGATTGGATGATTCGCGGTTGCAGCCGGCCTATACCGGCATCCGGCCCAAAATCAGCGCGGCGGGCCAGCCCGCCGCCGATTTTTCCATTCGTGGTCCGTCCGAGCACGGCCACTGCCCATACGTTGCTCTGTACGGGATAGAGTCGCCTGGCTTGACGGCGTCGCTGGCCATCGCACAGCAGGTGCTGCACCTGCTTCAGTGACCTGCGCCGCACAGAGTCTGCGCACGATCCGTTGGCGGGCCAGGCGGCGTCCCAGCGCGCCGCGCATCACGAAGACTGGGCTTTTCCGATGTTGTATGCGATCTGACGGATCAGATCGTACCGAATCAGCCTCTTCAGCGCACGAAACTCGGGTGCATGGCGCACGTATTTGCGCAGCACCCTGTATTCGAGCGCACGTCGCCGTCGCAGTTCGCCGATCATGCGCATGGCTGCGCTGCGGTTTCCTTCCTGCAGGTAGCCCGCAAACACAGCCAGCAGGTAGTCGTCGAGGAATGCCCGGTGCTCCGGACGGCACAGATACTCGCGGTGCTTGTCGATGACCCGCAGATCGATGTCGGCGCCGCCGCGACCGCTCGCACCTCGACTCAGGCTCGCGCTGCCCTCGTCGACATCCACCACCGTCTGTGCCACCGCGGCACCCTTGTAGCCGAATTCAGCCAAGGCGATAAACAGATCCCGATCCTCCGATACGCGCAGCTGCTCATCGAAGCCACCCACGGCCTGGAACACGGCCCGTCTAATCGTGAACACGGAATTGGTGGCGATCCGCAGCGCCAGGCTCAGGAACGAGGAGCCGCTGACCGTCGATGGAACGCGACTCCAGTCGTCCTCGCGGCGTGCGATCTCGCGGCCGGCGTTATCCCTTTCATGAATCAGGCGGCCGCCCCAGAGGAAATCCAGCTGCGGGCCGGAAGTCGACCGGGCGTGCAAAGCCGCGAGTGCCTGGGGACGCATCTCATCATCGTCATCCAGGAACGAAATCCATTGGCCGGTGGCGGCGCCCGCCCCGCGATTGCGCGCGGCGCTGACCCCGAGGCCGCGCTCGTTCCTCAGGATGCGGCATCGCGGGCTGCGCATCGTTTCCAGAAATGCCGGGGTCGAATCCGAGGAGCCATCGTCCACCACGATGACCTCGTAATTGTCGAAGCTCTGTGCGGCTACGCTGCGCAGCGCCCGTCCGACGATGCCGGCTCGGTTGTGAGTGGGGATGACGACGCTGAACGTCGGCGAGTCGCGAATCATCACAGCTGCGATGCTAGCATGCCGGCGCGTACGGCGAAGCGCCGCGCTTACGCTCCGCCGCTAAAGAATCTGTGGTTCCGGAATGGGGACGATGAATTGACCGCCCCATTCACGCACGAAGTTCATCTGCGCGCAGATCTCATCCTTCAGATTCCACGGCAGGATGAAAACGTAGTCCGGCCGGGTGTCGCGAATCCTGTCGGGTGTGAGTATCGGGATGTGGGTACCCGGCGTGTACTTACCCTGCTTGTACGGGTTGCGGTCGACGGTGTAGCTGAGCAGATCGGTACGAATGCCGCAATAGTTCAGCAGCGTATTGCCCTTGCCGGGCGCGCCGTAGCCGACGATGCTCTTGCCACGGTTCTTCAGATCGATTAGCAGCGACAGGATTTTTCGCTTGGTGGATTTAACCTGCTCGGCGAAGTTCTGATAGGTCCGCAGTCGGTCAAAGCCCAGTGCCAGTTCGCGTGCACGCAGTTGCTGCGCGCGCTCGGATACCGTCTTGGAATGATCGCCGGCATGGCGCGCGTAGATGCGGATCGAGCCGCCATGGGTCGACAGCTCGTCCACGTCGAACAGCGTCAGGCCATGCGCCGCGAATACCTGCTCGACAGTGAAGAACGAAAAGTAACTGAAGTGCTCGTGGTAGATGGTGTCGAACTGGTTCTGCTCCATCAGTCGCTGCAAGTGCGGAAATTCCATGGTGATGACGCCGCTCGGCTTGAGCAGGCGCTTCATGCCGGCAACGAAGTCGTTCAGATCCGGTACGTGTGCCAGCACATTGTTGCCGAGCAGCAGGTCCGCCTGGCCATACTTGGCGACGATCTTGTCGGCGCTGGTGCGGCCATGAAAGCACACCTCGGTGCGAATGCCCTTATCCTGTGCCACCTTGGCGACGTTGGCCGCCGGTTCGATGCCGAGCACCGGCACGCTGGCAGCGACGAAGTGCTGCAGCAGGTAGCCATCGTTGCTCGCGATCTCCATGACCAGGCTGTCGCGACCGATGCCGAAACGCTCGCGCATCTGTAGGCTGTATTTGCGTGCGTGCTCCACCCAGCTGTCGGCGTACGAGGAAAAGTAGGCGTACTCACTGAAAATATTGGCCGGGGCCACGTATTCTTCCAACTGCACCAGAAAACAGCGCTCACATACCCATGCGTGCAGCGGAAAAAACGGCTCCATATGATTGAGCTGATGCGGCTCGATGTGAGTCTGGCACAACGGTGACATGCCCAGATCGACGAATGTGGTCCGCAGTGCCTGTCCGCAGAACCGGCATCCGGGAGCCGAAGCCCGGGACGTCTCAGATTCGGCAGTTGCCTCGATTACGCTCGCGTTCATACAACTGTTCTCACTTTATGCGGGGGTCGAAGTTATCACCGGCCTGGCAAAGGGGTTACCGCAGGGGATCACAGGATCGTAGAAGCGCAGGTAATGCACGATGCGAGTCTGGTCGGCACCATTCTTGAATAAGTCGCTGGAGAGCAGGAACAGGGTGACCACCTTGTCCTCGCCGCGGTGGATGCCATTGTCGAGCATGTTGCGGGCGGACAATTCGGAACCGGTATATAACGCGCCGGCGGCATCGAGGATGCGCAGCCGGGCGTCGGAGATAGTCTTGGACGCCGCCAGGTCGCGCGCAAAGCGTTGCACACCGTCTGCATCGAGCTTCAGATATCCGAGCTTCTTATGCAGTACCTTGACGATCGCGGCTTCTTCTGTGCTGCGCGCGAATCGCCAGCCGACCAGGCCACAGGCCGCGGCAAATCCTGAAAGCAGAAAATATCTACGTTTCATGCGTGTTCAACTCGCTGCTCTCGAGCTGCCGAGTACGTGATCCGCCGCCCAGAGCGCCAGGGCCGACACGGTCACTGTCGGGTAGGCTGGACTGGCCGTTGGGAACGCGCTGGCGCCGAGCACCAGCAGGTTGCGGTATTGGTGATGCACCTGGTAGCCGTCGACGATGCTGGTGGCGGGATCGTCTCCCATGACCACGGTGCCCTGGATGTGCGCGGCGGTTGAGCCAATGTTCGACGAGACAATTCTTTCGATCGGCAGCACCGTGGCCAGCTCATCGAGCATGCGCGGAACCTGTGCGGCGCCGCGCTTGGCATAGTCGGAGTAGTCGGTAAAGCGCGCCTCGGCCATGCGCGGATCCGCCGCACTGACGGTGACGGTGTTGTCATCGCGTGGCAGGTCATCGAATAGAAATCGCAACAGCAGGCGCTCGTTCCAGCGGCCCGATTCCGAACGCAGCGCCCCAGGCCAGTAGGCGAAGGGCGAATTCCAGGTTTCTATCATGCATGCTGCATAGTCGCGGCGGTGTTCACCCTCATAGAACAGGTATCCCAGTCCGCTCAGAAGGGTACTGCCGTTATAGGATTTGACTCCGGCCAGATCGATCGCCACGTCGATGGGCATCTGCTCATGCAGACGCTTGCCCAGCAGCGGATGAGTGATACCCGAGCGCAGGAGGATGTGGGGATTGAACAGGGCACTGGCGGCCAGCACTACAAGGTCGGCCTCGGCGCGCTCGCTCTGGCCGTTACGGGTGTAGCTGACGCCGCGGGCGATGCCGGCTGCGGTATCGACCGTGTCCACGGCCGAATGCAGTTGCAACGTGACGCGCGGATCGGAGTAGACCCAGGCCAGGCCGTTCTGGATGGTGAACTTGGCGTCCACCGGACAAAGCTCGCACACCCCGGTCGCGCAGCACACGCCGCGCTTGCCGGTCGCCACGCTGGCGCGCGCGGTGGCCATTTGATACCAGCCATCCGGAAAACGCTTCTTCAGCAAAACCTCCGGGTCGGAGAAGCGATGCGGCGGCAGCGGAAAGGGTCGTGATCGCGGCATCGGGCTGTCGGTGGGCCCCGACACCAGCATGACCTGCTCGACCGTGCAGTAATGCTCCTCGAGATCGTCATAGGACATCGGCCAGTCGAGACCGACGCCGTAGCGCGACCTGAGCTTGAAGTCACCCGGCATCATGCGGGTAGCGCCCCCCGCCCAGCACTTGGAATTGCCGCCAAAGCCGGGGCTCGTGAACCACACCTTCTCCGGCGTGAGGTTGTGGAACACCTGTTGCGGGGCGATGCTGCAGGTGCGTCGATTCGTCAGCTGCCAGGATTTGTCGTCACTGCCGCCGCGCTCGAGCACCAGCACGCGTTGCGTGGCGGCAGAACGCTCCAGATAGCGCATTAAAAAGAATGCGCTGGCAAAGCTCGTGCCGACGATGATCAGATCATAGCGTGCGGCCATCAATCATCGTTCCTGACTGCATATAGCTCGGTAAGCCGAAGGCGGGCGCGTCTTGCAGCGCAATAGCGATCATAAGGTCTCGGCAGCGCGAGTTCCGTGCATCGCTCACATAACTTCGGCGGGCGCTGCGCGCTCTGCTGCGGGAATAGGAGGCCATGGCATGGCTGCGGCCGAGGATGTTGCGCCGCAACACCGGTCCGCACCGTTCTTGCTCGGTGCCGCCGGCGGCCGCAAGTCACCAGTAATGCTGACAGCTCTCGCCCGTGCGATGAGCGATTGCCTGGCACTGAACAACTGCTCCGTGCCGGTGCGCTTGATCGCACCGACAATTTGGTGGTCAAACGGTTCGTCCTGGCAACGATCCTAGCATGCCTGCACGTCATTGGGCCGCCGATCCCGTCGGGGTCTCGGTACGGGGGGAGCTGCGTGCGCCGCGCTGCCGGAGCCGCGCTCAGTACGCCTTATCGTCGCGGAACAGTTTGAGCAAGGTCAGCACCAGGATTTTGAAATCGAGGCTCGTCGACCAGTGGCGGAGGTACTCGAGATCGTATTTCACGCGCGCCTCCATGTCCTCGAGATTTGAAGTCTCGCCGCGGCAGCCATTGACCTGCGCCAGGCCGGTGATTCCCGGTAGCACTTTGTGGCGCACCATGTAGCCCTTGATGAGCTTGCGGTACTGCTCGTTGTGCGCCACTGCATGTGGGCGCGGACCGACCAGACTCATGCGCCCCTGAAGGACATTGATGAGCTGCGGCAGTTCGTCGATCGACGAGCGGCGCAGCAGCGCGCCGATCCGCGTCACGCGCCGGTCGTCTTTGGAGGCCTGACGGACCTCGTGTCCGTCCTCGGTGACGGTCATGGTGCGAAATTTGTAGACGATGATTTCCCGGCCATCGAGTCCGTAGCGCCGCTGCCGGAATATCACCGGGCCGGGCGAGGACAGCCGCACCAGCAGCGCCACCAGCGCCAGCAGCGGCGAGAGTAGCAGCAGAACGCTCAGCGACAGCACCACATCAGTCAGGCGTTTGGCGACGCCACGATAGCCGTAAAAAGGCGTTTCACACATCGCCACCACGGGAATCCCGCGCAATTCGCCCGATCGCGCCTGGATCAGATCAAACACGAAAATATCCGGAACGTAATAGATGGAAGCCGTGGTATCGCGCAGGTCGTCGAGCAGATCGAGCACGCGCTTGAGGTGGCGGATCGGCAGCGCGATGAAGATGACATCGATGGCGTTCTGCTTGGCGTAAGCGCTGAGCTCCGCCAGGCCACCGAGCAGCTGCATATTCGGCTCGAGCTGCAGCCGGTCGGCCCCGCGGTCGTCGAAAAAACCCTCGACGGTCAGTGGCAACGCGGGATTGCTCTGCAGCCGCTGCGCCAGCTCCATGCTGGTGTTGTTGTAACCGGCGACGATCACGCGGCGATTGTCGGCCGCCCCGATCAGCAGCCGCCGCATGATCTCGCGCGTGAGCAAGGTGATCGCGAGCAGCACAATCGGCGTGCCGATGGCCCATACCGCAATCGCGGCGCGCGGATAGGCGGTCAGCGACTTGGTGACCGCACCGAGCCCTACGCACAGCACCACGACGACCATCCACTGCACCAGGACCGTGGCCGCCACCGGCCGCTGTGTCGACAGTTGCGCCGACAGGTCGGGCACAGGCCGCGTCAGGATCAACACTGTGAGCGTCACGACCAGTGCCAGCGCCGCCGGGGAGTTGCTGAAGGATACGTGCCAGTGCAGCACCACGGCATACAGCGAGGCCAGCGCCGCCAGCGGCGGCGCCACCGTCTGCAAGCCGGTTACGAGCGCTATCGAAAAGCTGCTGCGGAATAGAACCGGTTCGGTCATCGCAGTCCGGGAAGGCGGTTGCGGCTGCGCAAGAGCCGGACGGACGGGTCGCGCTTGTATAGAATCACGCCGTTGAATGTACGATGAATTGCCGATTTCATAAGGATTGCAGCCGTGTCCGAAGTAACGCCCGCGATGCAAGTGCCCCTATTGGACCTCAAGGGACAATACCACGCGTTAGCGGCTGAAATTATTCCAGTTCTCGAGGCAGTTTGCGCAAGCCAGCAATTTATTCTCGGTCGATATGTGACCGATTTCGAAGTTACGGCGGCGCAGTACTGTCGCTGTGAGAGCGCGGTGGGGGTTTCTTCGGGCACTGACGCACTGCTCCTGGCCCTCATGGCCCTGGCGATCGGTCCCGGTGATGAGGTCATCACGACGCCATACACGTTTTTTGCTACCGCCGGCACGATCGCGCGTGCCGGTGCCAGACCGGTCTTCTGTGACGTGGATCCCGCGACCTATAACCTGCAGCCCGACGAGGTTCGCAATTTCATCGGGCGCCATTGCGAGCGGCGCGACGGACGGCTGTTCAATCGCGTAACCGGCGGCAGGGTGCGCGCGCTCATGCCGGTGCATCTGTACGGTCAGTGCGCGCAGATGACACCGTTGCTCGAGCTTTGCCGCGAATACGGCCTGGCGGTCATCGAAGATGCGGCGCAGGCCATCGGCGCCGACGATCCGGAAGGTCGCCGCGCCGGCAGCATGGGCGACGTCGGCTGCCTGTCCTTCTTTCCGAGCAAGAACCTGGGTGCATTCGGCGATGCTGGTATGTGCACCACGCAGGATCCGGCGCTGGCGCAGCACATGCGCGTGCTGCGCGTGCATGGCGGTGAGCCCAAGTACTATCATGCCTTCATCGGCGGCAATTTCCGCATCGATGAGATACAGGCCGCGGTGCTTGGCATCAAGCTCAAGTATCTGGACCAGTGGACCGCCGGGCGGCAGCGCAACGCCGCGTACTATGCCTCGGCGTTCGCTCGCGCCGGTCTGGAAGCGCGCCTGGTCCTGCCGCGAGCGCTGCCCGGCTCGCGCCACATCTGGAACCAGTACGTCGTCCGCGCCGAGCGACGCGACGAGCTCAAGCGCTTCCTGGGCGAGCGCGGCGTCGGCACGGAGATCTACTATCCCGTGCCGTTGCATCGGCAGCAATGCTTTGCCTACCTCGAATATGCCGCTGGCGACTTTCCAGTCGCGGAACAGGCGGCCGCCGAGACCCTGGCATTGCCGGTCTATCCGGAGCTCGAACAGGCTCAGCTGCAGTACGTGGTCGATCAGATCGCCGCCTTCTACTGCTGAGAACGCCGATTGCATCTCCCACTGCGGGCGTCGCCGCCGAGGTCTATCGGCCCTTGAAATCGTCCGGCACCAGCAGGTGCCGCCCGAGCAGCTTGTAGAAATCCGTGCGGTTGCGCTTGGCCAGTCGGGCGGCCTGACTGACGTTGCCGCCCGTGATCTGCAGAATCTGCGACAGGTAGCTGCGCGTGAACTCATCGCGCGCCTCGTCAAAGGACGGCAGTTTTCCCTGCGCCCCGCCGATGGTCTGCTGTACCGACTCCACCGGGATGATCGACGTCTGCGACAGGGCGACGTTCTGCCGCACGACATTTTGCAGCTGCCGCACATTCCCGGGCCAGTCGCTGGTCGCCAGCAATTCCACGGCCTCGGGCGCGTAGATCTTGCGGCTGCCGCTCTCCTGGGCGATGGCGGCAAGAAAATGCGCCACCAGCAGCGGAATGTCCTCGCGCCGGCGATTGAGCGCAGGCATCTCGATATGCACCACGTTGAGGCGGTAATAGAGATCTTCGCGGAATTGGCCGCTGGCGAGCAGCTGCAGCAGATCGACGTGGGTCGAGGACAATACCCGCACATTGGTCGCAATCGCCTCGGTACTTCCGACCGGGCGCACCAGGTTGTCCTGCAGCACGCGCATCAGCGTGACCTGCAGCCGCATCGGCATGTCGCCGACTTCATCGAGCAGTAGAGTTCCGCCCTCGGCGGTCTGAAACAGGCCGCGGTGCTCGCCGGTGGCACCGGGGAAGGCGCCCTTGGCGTGGCCAAACAATTCGCTCTCGAGCGCATTCTCCGCCATGGCGCTGCAGTTGATCGCCACGAACGGGCGATTGCGGCGCGGACTCGCCTTGTGAATGGCGCGCGCCAGCAGCTCCTTGCCGGTGCCGCTCTCACCGGTGATCAGCACCCGCGCGTCGGTGCCTGCGACCATGTGGGCCTGCGCCAGCTTTTCCTCCATGAGCGGACTGCGCGTGATCAGATCGGCGCGCCAATCCTGATCGGTGTCGGCAAAGCCCGAGATCTTGAGCGCTTTCTGCACCTGATCGAGCAACTCCTGCTTTTCGACCGGCTTGGTCAAGAAGCCGAAGGCGCCCATCTGCGTGGCCTGCACCGCATCCGGAATCGTGCCGTGCGCGGTCAGCAGAATGACCTTCAGTCCGGGCCACCGGTTCTGCAATTCCTTGAGCAGTCCGATGCCATCCAGCTGATCCATGCGCAGATCGGAGATCACCAGATCGGGCCGGAAGCGGCTGACGGAGCCCAACGCCTGCACCCCGTTTTCCACGGCCTCGACGTCGTAGTTCTCGGCGCGCAGGCGGATCGTCAGCAGGCGCAGCAGTCCAGGATCATCGTCCACTACCAAGATCCGGGCCTTGCGTTTCACAGGCTGGTTCACGGTTGCCCTCCCTCGTTAGCGGGTTTACGTTCCGTCAGATTGCGTTCGATGTTGGCGATGGCATCGAGTTTGGCTTGAGCATCCTCGAGCTGTTTGCGCAGCCTGGCATTCTCATCGAGCTCGGTCTGCAGCCGCCGCTGCGTGCTGGCGTTGCGATCGCGGTCCGCGTGCTGCTCGCCACTTTGCACTAGGCGGCCGTTCTCGGCCGCGAGCCCCAGCTCGCTGTCGAGCTGCGCCAGCTCCACCAGCGCCACCGCGCGCTCGATGGGCAGTAGTGTTTCGGGCTGCGCCGCCAGCTCGCGCAGCAGCCGCTGCGCCATTGCCGGGTCGCGTGCTGGATGTCCCGGTGTTGCCAGCATCAGAGCATAGCGCAGCTTGGCGCTGCCCTGTGGCGAGCGTTGGAACGCTTCGCGTGCCGCGGCAACGATTTCGGCCTGCTCCGCCGGGCCCGCCTGCGTCAGATGCTGCATGCTCTGGAAAGTACTTGCCATCATGACGGCGGCCACCGTGTCGCGGTCCTCGGCCGTGTTGTCGCTACGCGGGGCCGGTGGCGGGGCTCGAAGCGCATCGATATTCGCGCAGCCGCACAGCAACGCGGCGAGCGCTCCCAGGCTTGCGATGTTACGCCGCATCGGCCTGCCTCTTGACCGGCAGCGGCGGCGCGACCCGCAGCGGCATGCGGATGCGGAAATGCGCACCGGTGAATTCGCCGTCGACGATTTCCACGGTTCCCTGGTGTACGTTCACGAACTCGTTGACGACCGAAAGTCCGATACCCGTCCCCGGCACACGCCCGCCGGCCCCGCGGCCGGTGTAGAAAGCCTCGAAGATGCGCGCGCGCTCCTCCAAAGGTACGCCGGGGCCGGAGTCCGCCACTTCCAGTATCAGCTCCTCGCCGTTCGCCAGGGCCCGCAAATTGATGATCCCGCCCCGCGGGGAGTATTTGATGGCGTTCGAGAGCAGATTCTCGAGGATCAGCCGAATTTTGCCGCGATCCGCCGTCAGCGTGAGATCCTCAATGTGCACATCGAGCCGAACCCGCTGCGATACCAGCGTGAGCTGCTGGTTCTCGAGCACCTGTCTGACGACCGGTCGAAGCCTGAATTCGGAGATCTCGAGCCCGGTGCTGTTGCTTTGCCAGGCGCTGAAACCCAGCAGATTTTCGATCAAGCGCTGAAGTTTGATGCCGTTGTCGCGCAAAATCCCGGTCACTTCGCGCTGACCGGTGTTGAGCTCGCCCACCGCGCCGTCGATCAGCAGCTCGGTGCCCTCGCGGATGTTGGCCAACGGCGTCTTGAGTTCGTGCGACATGTGGCGCAGGAATCGATTGCGCTCCTGCGCCAACTCCAGCAGCCGGTTGCGCAGCCATTCGAGCTGATGGCCGAGACGCTCGAGGTCCACGGGTCCTCTGACCGCGATCTCATGCGAAAAGTTGCCGCGTCCGAGTTCACCGATGGCGCGGTCGATTTGCCGCAGCGGCCTGCTGAGCCGCAACGCAAACAGCAGCACCGCGATCAGCACCAGCGGCAGCAGCAGCGAGGACTCGAGGAACAACTCGCGTCGCGCCCGGTCGGTCTGGCTCTTCAGCGCCGCAACGTCCGAGTCGATCTGCTGATTGCTCAAGCTGGCGGCGGTGGACGCCAGATCGCCGAGGGCGACGAATCCCGCGGCCAGTGCGCTCGACTCGGCTGAGGGGGCTTTGGTATTGAGCACCAGCGTACGGATCTGGGTCTGCTGCTCGATCAGTCGCGACAATTGCGCCTGTGCATCGGCGGCCCGAATTTGGCTGATCAATAACGCGACGATGCCGCTGAGCTGCTGGTCGTGCTCGTGAAACGCCGCCAGGACCGTGGGGTCGCCCAGCACCTCGTACAGCCGTGCCGAACGCTCGAGCAGCGCAATTTGCGCGTACACGTCCTGCGACAGCCGGGTAGTCTGCACGCTGTGGCCGACCAGCCGCTGGCTGGTGTCAGCCAGGCGCCGCATTTGTACGGTGGCATTGAGAATGGCAAACAGCAGCGGCCCTGCCAGCACGCACAGACCGAGCAGCAGGAAGCCATTCAGCGATTTGGGCAGCAGCCAGCGCATCGAATCATTCTAAGCCACTACGTGGCACGATGCTGATGCCGGCCGTCACGAAAGCTCACGCCACGCAACTCGGCGATGGCGCCCGGTGTCGTGCCGATATAGCCTGCACCTCGGCGCTGAGCATGGCTGGTCGCGAGACCAGGTTCGATGCGGTGGATATGAACGGGATGATGGGAAAATGATCGCTGCCAACGTGCTCGCTGCGGACGGCGAATGAATTCCGACACGACGCGCCGCACGGGGAGTGCGGGCGATACCGCGGCCAAGGGCGCGGAGGCGCCGTTTGCGGGCCTCACGCCCGATGTGGTCATGGATGCGGCCGAAGCGCTCGGGCTCGAGCCGGACGGCCGCCAGTTTGCACTCAACAGCTACGAGAATCGCGTTTACCGCGTCGGGCGCAGCGATGCGAGCGCAGTGATCATTAAATTTTACCGTAGCGGACGCTGGTCGGATCAGCAGATCCTCGAGGAGCACGGCTTCGCCTTGGAGCTCGCCGAGCAGGAGATTCCGGTCGCGCCGCCGTTGGTGCTGCAGGGGGCCACCCTGCACCGGCATGCGGGGTTTCGTCTGACCGTGTTTCCCCTGTGTGCCGGAACGGCACCGGAGCTCGATCAACCCGGGGCGCGTGAGCTGCTCGGGCGCACGCTGGCGCGCGTTCACGCCGTGGGCGCGCGGCGTCGCTTCGAGTTTCGGCTCTCCCTCGGGCCGGAGCAATGGGGTGAGCGAGCGCGTCGCTCGCTGCTGCATTCGGGATTTCTGCCCGGGCACATGCAGCAGCAGTACGGCGAGATCAGCGCAGCGCTGCTGGAGAAAATCGGCGCCGCCTTTGCCGCCGCCGCGCCGGTTGGCTCGATCCGGCTGCATGGCGACTGCCACTTGGGCAATATTCTCTGGAACGAGCGTGGAGCGCTGCTGGTGGACCTGGACGATTGCCTCAATGGCCCGCGCATCCAGGACCTGTGGATGTTTCTGTCCGGCAATGCCGATGAGCAGCGGCGCCAGTGGAGCGAGATCATGCAGGGCTATGGCCAATTTGGCGCGATCGACCATGGCGAGCTGCGTTTGATCGAGGCGCTGCGCGCGGCGCGCATGCTCAATCACGCGGCCTGGATTGCGGAGCGCTGGGCGGATCCGGCCTTTCCACGCGCCTTTCCGTGGGCCGGTCAGGCGCGCTTCTGGGAGGGCTACGTCGGCGATCTCATGCAGCAATGTGATGTGCTCGACGAGCCGCCGCAGCTGGCCGGGCTTCTGCCGGAATTGTGCTAATGTTTCAATCAGGGTTGCTGTGCTGCGGAATCGAGCATCCATGTCGAACGGGTTGAAGCCGCTGTGTGGGGTAGCGCTGCTGGCGCTGCTGTGCGCCTGCGGCTCCTCGAAATCGCCCGGAGCTGCAGGTTCGGCGCGGTCCGACTCGCGACATCAGCCCCACGCTCAAGCGGGGAACTCCGCCGATCAGGACCTGGTGTCGGCCGTGAGCTCCGGCGGCTCGGGCCCACCGCTGGGGCTCAAGTTCCGACTCGACACCCGACCCGTGGTCGGCATGCCGGCGCAGCTGGTGCTGGCGCTGATTCCCAGTCCCGGCATCGAGATCAGCCACATCCATGGCGCGCTGCAGAGCGCCGATGGCCTGCAGCTGCAATCGGCGGACAGCTTCGACATCGATGCCCCGCAGGGCACCGAACCGCTCGAGCAGGACGTTACCGTCGTGCCCCAGCGCAGCGGCGTGCTGAGCCTCAATGCCATTCTCGTCATCGACTACGACGACGTCTCGATCGCGCGTACCTACGTTATCCCGTTGATTGCGGCCAATAACGCCTCCTGAGCCGCGCGCAGCGCGCGCTCTTGTGGAAATCGGCAGTGCTTCACGCGCCGCCCGATGGGGCCTTCGTATGATGAGGGCAGCCTTCCCATAATCGGATGTTATGTCACAACAGCCGGTGGCATTGGACGCCGTACCAGTCCTGCAGCCGACAGCCGCCAAGCGTGGCCGGATGCCGCTGCAGGAGCTGCACCCGCGCCTGCGCGAGCAACTGGTGCAGGCGCAAAAGGCCAATGCGGGGATGCTGGAGTTGGGCCAGCTGTTGCCCCTGATCAGTTCCTACTACGAGCAGCTCGACGATGAGCGGCGCGGCATCGTGCGATCGATGCAGCTGATTGCTGATGAGGCCCGCGCCTACGGTGAAGGACTCGGTGGGGTCGACGCCGGGCATTGGCAGGTGATTCTCGATCACATCAAGGACGTCGTGATCACCGTAGGGGCCGAGGGCGCGGTGAAGATTTTCAACCCGACCGGCGAGCGTATCTTCGGCTATTCGCGCACAGAGATTATCGGCCAATCGATTACGCGATTGCTGCCCGATCTGCGGTTGCGCGGCTCGGTTGAGCAGGGCCTGCAGGCGCTCGCCGCGCGTGCCGATCAGTCCCGTGGCGACCTGCGGCCGCACGAGATGAGCGCGCGCCACCAGGACGGGCACCGCTTCCCGGCCGAGCTGATCGTCAGCTGCGTGCACATCAATCGCCGCTGCGTCTACGTGATCTGTCTGCGGGATATCAGTGAACGTGTGCGTGCCGAGGAGGCCCTGCGCGACAGTGAAGCACGTTACCGCACCCTGGTCGAGAGTGCGCCCGAACTCATCGTTGTGCTCGATCCAAAATCCGGGCAGTTCGTCGACGCCAATGACAATGCGCTACGTTTTTTCGGCGTCAGCCGCGAGCGCATGCTCAAGCTCACGGCCGTCGATCTGTCGGCGCCGCTACAGGAGGGTGGTGCCGCGGCCGCGGAGTTGTTCGCCGATCTGTGCGCGCGGGCTGCGGCCGGCAAGCCGCAGGCCTTCGAGTGGCTGCACCGCGACGCTCAGGGGCACGAGGTCGAGACGGAAGTGCGGCTGATGGCGCTGCCGGGCGCAGACCATCTGCTGCGCGCAAGCGTCACGGACATCGCCGCGCGGCGCCGCGCCGAACGCATCACGGCCGGCGAGCGCAACGTGTTCGAGCGTATCGCAGCCGACGCGCCGTTGACCGAGGTGCTCGAATCGATTGCGGACCTGATCGAATCGATCAGCCGCGGCTTTACCGCCACGATCGGCCTCTTGGCCGCCGACGGTCAGAGTTTCACCGAGGTCATTGGCCGTCGCATCCAACCGCAGTGGCGCAAGCTCGAGCAGAATCTCACGGTCGACATCCGTAACGGCTCGAGCGCCGCGGCCGTGTACCTGGGGCGCCATGTGCTTGTCGCCGACGTCGAGTGCGACGCGTTCTGGCAACGTCGACGCGATCTGGCGCTCGAGGCGGGTTTCCGCGCGGCCTGGGCCGTGCCCATCAAGACTGCCGGCGGGCGCGTGCTCGGCGCCTTGACCATCTATCGCCCGCAGGCGGGCGCCCCGCTGGCACGCGATATCGATCTGATGGCACACGCCGCACGCTTGGCGGGCATCGCCATCGAGCGCCGTCGCGGCGAGGAGGCACTGCGGGCGAGCGAAGCCAAATTTCGCAGTTTGTATGACCGCATGCTCGAAGGCGTGTACCAGTGCGCGGCCGACGGGCGCGTGCTCGAAGTCAATCCCGCCTTCGTCAAGATGTTGGGCTTCGAGCGCGCGGAAGAGATCTATGCTCTTCGCGGACTGTCCGTGCTGTGCTGGAACCCGGCAGAACGCGCCGAGTTCGAGTGCTCGCTGCAGCTTCATGGCGAGATCCGCAACGCTGAGTTCGAGCTGCGTTGCCGCGATGGCTCGCGCCTGGTGGTGCTGGAGAGCGCGCGCGTCATACGCGATGCCGAACAGCGCGTCGTGGCCTATGAAGGTACGATGGCCAACATCAGCGAGCGCAAGCGCGTCGAGCAGGCTATGTTCGCCGAGAAGGAGCGGGCGCAGGTTACCCTGCAGTCGATCGGCGATGCGGTCATTACCACCGATGGCGAAGGCCGCATCGATTACATGAATCCGGTCGCTGAGCAACTCTCGGGCTGGGGCAAGGAGGAGGCACGCGGCGAAAACCTGGGTACCGTGCTGCGGCTGCTCGACGAGGTCACGCACGAGAAGCTCGAGAACCCGTTGGTGCGGTGCCTGCGTGAAGGGCAGCTGGTGCATTTCGCCGAGCACTGTGTGCTGCTCAACCGCCTCGGGCAGGAAATCGCGATCCAGGATTCGGCGGCCCCCATCCGCGATCGCGGCGGCGCCATCGTCGGGGCGGTGGTGGTGTTTCGGGACGTCACCAAGGAGCGGCGTCTCAAGCGCGCATTGTCCTACCAGGCGAGCCATGACGCGTTGACCGGCCTCATCAACCGGCGCGAATTCGACAACCGGCTGGCGGAAGCGCTCCTTAGCGCGCAGCGCGATGAGGGGCCGCATGCATTGCTGTATGTGGATCTGGATCAGTTCAAGGTGGTCAACGATACCTGCGGACATTCGGCCGGCGACCGGCTGCTGCGCGACGTTACCGGGTTGTTGCAGGCGCATGTGCGCGCCGCCGATACCATCGCCCGCCTCGGTGGCGACGAGTTCGGCATCCTGGTGCGCAGCTGCACGGCCGAGCAGGGCGCCAAGATTGCTGAAAACATCCGTCAGGGGATTCGCGATTACCGCTTCACGTGGGAGCAGAACACAACCGGGATCGGGGCGAGCATCGGCGTGGTCGAGATCACGAGCGAGAGCCAAAGCGCGGCCAACTTGTTGAGCGCGGCCGATATCGCTTGTTATGCAGCCAAGGATTCCGGGCGCAATCGCGTGCACCTGTACGATTCGAATGAAGTATCCGGCCGGCACCGCGAGATGTACTGGGTCAGCCGCGTGACGCGAGCCGTGGATGAAGGCCGGCTCGAGCTTTACTACCAGGAGATTACGCCCACCAGCCAAGCCGCACCGTCGCTGCCGGCCTTCTATGAACTGCTGGTGCGTCTGCGCGACGACGGCGGCGAACTGGTGTTGCCGGGCGAATTCATTCCGGCCGCCGAACGCTACAACATGGTTGCAGCGATCGACCGCTGGGTGGTGCAGCGCGCGGTCAAGGCGTTGCGCGAGCATGCGACCGGCGAGGAGCCGCCGTTCCTGTTCGCGCTGAATCTGTCGGGCATGTCGCTCGGCGATCGCAGCTTCCTGGATTTCGTGCTGACGCTGACCGAGGATCCGCGCATCGCGCGTGGCCTGTGCTTCGAGATCACCGAGACGGCCGTGATCTCCAGCATGACGGAAGCCGTGTATTTCATGCGCGAGCTCAGGAAGCGGGGCTGCCGCTTCGCGCTCGATGATTTCGGCAGCGGCTTGTCGTCATTCCACTACCTCAAGAACCTGCCGGTCGATTTCCTCAAGATCGACGGGCAGTTCATCGGCAGCGTCACGACCGACGCGGTCGATCGCAGCATGGTGGAAGCCATCAGTCACGTGGGGCGCACGCTTGGCATCGCCACGATCGCCGAAAAGGTGGAGTCCGCGGCCGTTTTCGCCGAACTCAAGCGCCTGCGGGTGGAATTCGCTCAAGGCTACTTCATTGCCAAACCAGCCTCGATCGAAAGCCTGCGGCCCGGCATGGCGTCGCACGCGCTGCACGACGCCGAGCAGGCGCTGCCGTCAACGCCGGCGCTCAAGGCCAGCTAGGTGCGCCTGTTCGGTGATGCGCCAGCGTCGCGCAATTCCGCAGCGCGACCAGCGTGTCGGTGGTAACGGACTTCAACAGCTGCTGCGCAAAGTTGCCGTCACGCGCTTCGCCGTAAGCTCTGCCATTTTTGCCCGTCACGGCGACCAGCGTCAATTCACTCGCAGGAAATCTCTGGCGCAGGCGCCGCGTGACCTCGAGCCCGCTCATATCCGGCGTGGACAGGTCCAGGACTGCGATTTCCGGGCGATACTCGTGCGTGGCCGCAAGAGCCGCGGCCGCCGCCATGGTCACGCCGTGCAGGGGGCGCAAGACGGCCTCGACCCCGCCGCCCGAGGCGCCGATAGCGCAGATCGACCTCGCGGCGTCGGGGCAGGGATCCATGTCCCCAGGCAGCGCTCGTGCTGCAGACCGCATTTGCCCCATTTGTTTCCAGACCGGACGCGAGTGTAAATACCAGAGTGTGGTTAACCTGTAGGACGGCATCGATCACGAGCCGGCACGGCTAGGGAAAAAATGACGCTGCTCTCTGACGAACCCGTCGACATCGATCGCCGTCTGGCGGTGGCTCCGATGATGGATTGGACCGACTGT